>ULVJ01006688.1_pt1 | contig 13939 bp, 7 predicted proteins | sample 1959361 | NCBI WGS metagenome assembly ULVJ01 (sample SAMEA4835784, study PRJEB28245) | human gut metagenome | biome: gut microbiome; material: fecal sample | place: Denmark | collected 2008
TTTAGCTTCTGATCGACTACTTTGAGAAGATAGATCATCGTCATGTAATAGCGTAACAACCTTACGAGATGGTTCTAGAATTTCTTTCCAAAGAGTGGAGGTAGGTAGTCCCTGTGGTAGTGAAGAAATAGCAGTATCTAATGGGGCAATAAGGTGCAAAGAAATATGAGGAAAAACAGACGCCAGACTGCTTCTATAGCCTATAGAGCGCGCATATGCGACGATATCTTCATTTGAACGATAATTCTCTTCTAATGCGCAAGAGACTATTTGAAACCGTTCAATTAGATAGCGCTGTATGCTGCCAACAAGATACTCGGCCCCTACGGGAGGCTCTAAAGCCATGATTGGCGGCATTTGTAGGTGGTCTCCAGCAATAACGAGCCTCCCTTGCTCTCGCAAGGTTGCAAGTGGTGATATCGCTGTAGTGACTTGAACTTGAGAGCTTTCATCAATAATAATGGTGTCAAAAACTTGCCCCACACAATTGTTGGTCAGTCTTTCAGCAAATTTCCAAGCTTGCATTGAGGCGGTGGCGACGATTGTTATTTTGTTGCGATCACTCAAGCTCGCATAGCACTCGTCCGCTAGTTGTTCTCTATCCCTGAGGTTAAATGAAGCAAGTCTACCCTTTGTGTAGGGGTGAGAAAAGTTTTTCGGTCTTTGTGATGAAGAATAGGCTATAAAAATATCAGCTAGGCATGACGCATCATTGGCTATTGCGATTATAATACGCTCTATCAGCTCTTCAACAGCCTTATAGGTTGGACCGGCAATCAATATATTTGTACCTAAGCGGTCACCACTTAGAGCACGGGTCAAGCTGTGGACCAGAGCGGCAAGGGTTTTGGTTTTTCCAGTCCCTGGCGGCCCCCAAATAATGGTCATTTGTTGTTCAATTGCATTCTTAACTGCTACTTTCTGGCTAGCATTAAGATTGTGCGTTTGCTCCGCACTGTCGGCAATAGTGGCAGCTGTTATCTGTGGCACAATGCTATTCGAGCAAAGTGCTGTGGCATTCCATAAGACACTGGCAATGGGTGTTGTTGGATCTGTTCCTCTCCTTTGCGGGGGTGCTGCTGCCATCGCTCTGGCCGCATTCAAATCGGGAGTTGCGATGGGGGGAGTTCCAACAGAAGATAAAATATTAGAACATATATCATGCCACTTGAACGTGCTAATTCCTTTAGTGATAAAGACATCATTCAGCAAATCTATTTGCGAATTTGAGACTAGGTAGGGAAACCAAGTTTGTTCTCTCCAATGGAACAACCTCACACGCGCCTTTCGATTCAATAAATCTAGGCTGTTTATTTCAGCGGAAATAGTACTCCACAAAGGTCTTGTTAGCAGTTCAGAATCGTCAGTGTAGGCGGGAGCCATAGGCTTTAAAATATCTTGTGCGCGGTTAAAAGGTAACCCCGGCAAAGCATCCTTACCGAGGGTTAAAAAACTATCACCTTCTTCAAATTTAGCCTCTGTCGAGCCTGGCAGGATGTCAAACTCATATAGATCCTGTAGTATACGTCGCCCATTGGTTAACCTCATAGCTTCGTAGTTTGCTTCGAGAGTTTCTGCATCTTGAGCCAGGAGTAGGCGTGAAGACAAGTCGCGTGTTGCAAACTGTAGTTGCTCCCACCAAATCCAGAGTTTGCTATCGAATGCGACGCCTCTGGCTCCTTGCGGTATACTGGTAAGCAGGCGGGCAGCCCTAGATTTAAGGTGTCCCCTGAAATCGGCGCGTAAACGATTAGTAATGCTATTTAAGGCTCTGCATTGTTTTTCAAGAGCATTAGAGTATTCGGAAATTACAGTATTACGTGGCAAGGAAACTGTCCCCCGCGTAATTGTGCTTACATTGCTCCATATCTCATATATTCTTTCTCTAGGAATACCGTTAGTTAAAAATTCCCTATAATATGCATCAGTCATTCTTACAGGCCCAGATCCAGAGTAGTATACTTCTACAGTATCAAAGAGCGTGATCACATGCGGCGTAGGGGCAAAAACAACATTCCTCACTATTTCATCTATAAACACAACGCAGGGGCTAATTGCGCCATCTGGCCGCTCTATCAATTCTTCTGCCGGAAACAACCATGCGAGAGAACGCGTCTTTCTATCTTGTAGCATAAGCACTTTTGGAAGATGTCGCCCTATCGCAGCACATAATTCTTCAAACTGCCTCTTTTCCCAGAAGGTAATTTGAGCAGTGATACCATTCGTTGCTCTAACAAATTGTTCAGCGGATAGAATCATATCAGAAAGAGTGGTTAATAGACCTTGTAATGCTACCCACTCTTCATCCAAATTCTTTTGGTCAACAACAAAAGTACGGACAGGAAAATTTTTCGGCTGCTGTCCTAGCGTATATGTCGTCGCTTGCCCAACGATGGAGAGTCCTGTTAGCATGCCTGAGCTTGCATCAAAGTTGACGATAATGCTTGCATAAAAATTAGGAGCAGGAGCTAAACTAGCCAGCATTGCAGCTTGATCCACCGTAACAGTCGAAGTCAAAAGAGAGTTTGCACGTTGTGGCAGTCTATTCTTTTCTCTTTTGAGATGTGTATGCTCTTGAAATGCTGGTGCATTTGGAGCCGAGGATGCTACTTTCGTTACACAATCTATCGAATGGACTTCGAGTGTTTTTCTCGCACCTCGAGTCATGCCAGCTAGTTGGCATAAATGCCCAGACTGTCTTGCCGATGTAAAACAATAGTGACCTGGATTATTTTGAATTTTAGCTTTTTCATTAGTATTAGCCCATTTTTCATGGCCTAACCAATCACATGCGCTACATCTTTGATCAACATGCCATTCAAGATTTTGCCAACCGTTTGGACTTTGGTCTCCAATGGCAATAACTCGTGGAATATCTTCTCTAAAAAAATTCAGTACAGTCGGAAGATAAAAGCGCAAATTTGCATTTTCGCTATCTTCTATTAGTGCCCTAACTACATCTTCAGAAGAATAATTGCTACCTGATGCTGCAAGCTTATCAAGTTTAGATTGATCAAGCTTCAACCTTGTCCAAAGATAGCAATCAGCAGCGACATAATATCGATTATCTAGGTTATTTTCTTTAAGCCAATTTGCCAGAAAAAGAGCGTATAATGAAATTTCAGAACAGTAGCTAGGATTCGCTTCGCTAGTATGCTTTATATCAAAAATACTTAACGCCAAGCGTGAGTCACTCGAATTAATCGCTTTTCTTTCTCCGTCTGCCAGCACTTCATATTCATCTACGATTGGGTGACGGACAAGAACTAAGTCCGGGATAAGTCCAGATAAATCAGGGATTGTTGCTGCTTGTGTTGCATTTAATCCAATCTGCCCAAAAGTACTTTTTTGAAAAGGCTTAGGATCAAATTTACCTTGAAAAATAATTGATGGCACAGTTTGTACTCGATTGAGAAGTTGCCCCAAATCTTCTTGAGCGGGCTTGGTTTTTGCTTTGCTATCAGGCTTCCATATCGCCGCAGGACCAAATAAAGAAATCAACAAGGTATTGCGATCATCCTCGAAGTCGCGCCCTGCGGTTTGGAGCACTCCGATCCCAGGTCGTGCCTGAAGAGCTACTGGTAGTCCATGTTTTTCAAGTTCTTTATCTTCATGAAGCGACAAGTATAGTTCCCGATCACATTTTGTCCGAAGATACATGGACAAAACGCTTTTTCTTATTCTTTTTATAGTAGCCATTCACCCGAGTCCTTTTGAATATAATTCAGACGAATACTTAAAAAGAATAATCTAAAGCCATAACATTGTCTATTTTGGCAGTAGCGTAGCTGTAGTAAGTATTTATTTAACCGCTGTCATGAAAACATAATAAAGTTAGGCTAGTTATACGAAGAAGTCTAACCAGCCTAACTTTATTATCCAGATGGGAAAAAGTGGGTTTTCTTTAAAATATTCTATAGTTATTCTTTTTTATCACCTAGCCGCTCCACCAACGCCGCAATATCCTCCGCCTTCCAGGCGGTTGTACGTGGCCCGAGCTTGACGGGTTTGGGGAAGCGGCCTGTTTTGCAGCCTTCCCACTAGGCACTTTTGCTGATGGGGACAAGTTGTAAGATTTGAGGGAGACGGAGAAATCCGACGGTCGGGACTATGGTCATGGTAGTCATAGTTACACCTCCTGAATGGTCTTTGACTATTGCTGGAAGCGTATCACGACTTTTTTAGCGGACTGCATTGGCCTCAAAAAAGTATTGTTTAAACAGGTACTGCATTGCACAGAGTTGTACTCTGTGGACAAAAAAAGTGTTGACAGGGTTGTAAAACCCTTTTTTGCATTCAGGCTTGCATCGTGCTCTGCCGTAAAAATATTACCTGGAAATCATAAAAAACGTTCGAGCACTTCTTGGATATCCTCTTGACCAGTATAGCCAGGTATACAGCCGATAGCGCCAATACCATTGCCAAAATGTTCTGTTTTTCCTGGGTAGATAATTCCGGCAAAAGACACCGGCCTTTCAATTTCTTCGTGGCGTATTGCATCACGATATGTGTGCATTTTGTCAATATCCTCTCGAAGTGGGCGACTATCGTTCATGGTTCCCTTTTCTTCAGATATCAATTTATACTTGGGGTCAAACAATAAAAGTTGCGGGGGAGCCTCGACTTCTTCGCATACAATGCAGATATCTGGTCTCTTTTGGTACGAAAGACTATAAAATCCCTTTGTGGAGGACCGGCCGAAGCTTTGCTCCGGATATAGGCTTATCCGGCTACCTGTTGTGGGATGGCGTAAAATCAAAGCCGCCCTTCCTTGGGGAAATACGCTGAAAACAAGCCCAGACATATCTCGCCGTAGAAGGCGCTGTGATTCAACAACAAAACCGCGTTGTTCCCCAACAGACAGCATTGCCTGAAGGACCTGTAAAGTCCCCCAATATTGATACAATGTAGGCAATTCTTCCAGGGGATGATCCATAGAGGGGTGGTCTAGCTGGACAGATATGATGCGCAAAAGCTCAAGCAGGGTTTCTAGTACAGCTCTATATACCGGAATTTTTAATTGAAGCATGCTGACGTGGCTTGGGGGTTCTTTAAGTGCCGTGACATGATCTAAAAAATTTGCGTTACGTCGTGCGTTGGCCAGCTTTAAAGACATCGCTGAGATTTCTTCCTGCCACTCTGGTTTGCCTGCTCGTTGAAGACGGTGTAGTCGTTTTTTTACAAGATCATGCAGGAACCGCACAATGCGATTTTCGTATGTATCCACAGTGGAGTTTACTCGCCTATCCGGCAAGGTCATGGGGAGTCCATTTTCCAGGTTGCCAGCCCGGTTCAGAGCTTGAACGAGACCTCCAACGTATGGGCGGCGGGCGGCGAATGCTTTTACCCATGGTTGCTCATCTCTTAGCCAGCGTTGTGGCTTTTGAGCTAACGCCGCAAGCAAAGCAAGCAACCCAACTTTTCCTCCAGCGGTTCCATAGATTGCTCTTCGAAGGAGAAGAAGCTCCCGTTCTCGCAATGATTCATGCCAAGGCTCAACCTGGACACCAACCAAGCCACCTAGTTTTTGCAGGGAAAAAACGATGCCATAGGGCAAGTTAAATTGAATATCATCAAGCAACTGGTGAAAAGAATCTTTCGTGAGTTTGAGGGGGCGGACCTCAAAAATAACGTGATGGATGCTTTTTTGTTTGCGGCGTAGTTCAAGACGATACTTGCCCAAGCCGCACCGGGGTAAGTCCACAAAAATCCCCATACTTCCATGCTTACGGGTTTGACTTAATTCCAGATTGACCCCTTGCAAATATAGCTCATACTTATCCCATTCATCCAATCCGGTAATTTCCAAGATGCACGGGGTCCACTCCAATGGCTGCTCAAGAGGGCTTCCATCTCGAGCAAAGAGCTTAAACCCACAAATGGGGTTATTGGAAGAAAGAGGTAAATCCATGTTCATGGTAGCACGTCCGCATATAGGTAACCTTGTCCAGCACCAGATCCAGCTCGTTTTGGCGGGCAATATCTTCAAGCGTTGCAAAGACGGCATATAGGCGCGAATCATTACCTTTGATACGCGGCAACACTTTTTGCACAACCATTTCATCCAGGGCTTTCGTCCAAGGGATGCCGATCTTCTCTGCGGACGCTATGTAGTCAACAAAATCGTCTAACACCCGGTATGCAAAAGGGGCAACATGGTGGACTGCATTCCAAATAGACATCAGCACATCCGCAAATGGTTTTTCTGCAATATACGCGGCTAGCTGTTCAGATTCCAAGGGCAGTTCAATGAGTTGTGCGCGGTCAAAAACCTTATCCGCAAAGCTGTGTGTGGTCTCATCCACATTGACTGTCCCAATAAATCGTAAATTCTGCGGAAGAAACAGTGTTGTTTCTGGCCCGAGTTCAAGTTGCGGTATTGCGCCTCGCTGGCCGAGCTCCATTGCTGACAAGAAACGGGCAAAGTAATGCTCAACGCGGGCCAAATTCATTTCATCAAGAATAAGATGGTACGGCTGTGCGGCTACGCCAGCTTCATCTGCAGCTTCCTGCGCGTTACACGCTTTTTGAAGAAAAGTGGTGAATCCTGTCGGGCAAAAGGTGTTGGATAGAGGATTGTGATATCCCAAAAGGTCTTCATTACTTGTCCAGTTGGGCGCGACCTGAGCAATATGATATTGTGAATTGGTCGCTTGAGCGTATAGTTCTGCAAGCCAAGTTTTCCCGGTACCGCTTACACCGGCCAAGATAACAAACTTTCTGGTCTTCAAAGATAGATGGTAGCGTCGCAACGTGCGGTCGTGCAGCACCATACCTGAATTTTTGATGAAACTTTCTATATCTCGTAAATCAGGCTCTTCGTAAGGAACGAGAGGAATAGACTCAACTGTCTCAAGGACATTTTGGTCGGCGCTATGTTTATATTCCGCTTGCTGCAAAACAGTTTCTTTCTGCAATGACTTTTGAGCGCCAACCCAAAAAAACGATTGAATATCAATAAAGTCTCGAGGGCTCCATTCGGCAAGGGCATCATTAACAGCCTGCGACATTTTCATTATCTGAATGTATTCACGGCCCAAAGTACTCTTGTGGGCTGTGTAGTCAGCGCAAATGTTTGTTCCCAGCAACTGTACGCTTGCACGTTCAAACACTTGTGTCCTGACAAAAATATACTTGCCGGGAAATGCAAAAGCCAAAATAAAGCTTGTTAAAGGGCGTAAGATACCTGGCCACGAGCGTTTTCCCTTAGGCGTTGGACCTTGCTTATCAACAACGCGCACGTATTCTTCTTCGAATTTATCGAGACGCTCTTGTAGCGGGACTGTCTCATCCAGCAAATTGCGATACAGCGTCCCTATAGCCTTCGAACTTTCTTCGTCTAGTTTTCGTAGGTGATCCCAAGTTAGCCAGTGGATTATATTTTGATTTGTACCTGTTGTTTTAAGTCGTGCCCGCAATAGCTTATCGATAGCGATGGGAATTAAAGGTGCACTTGATTCCTCCGGGCTTTTGAGCAACGGAAGCAATTCTTTATCGAACAGCTCTTTAAGTTCATCTTTGTACTGCCTTTCATCAGCAAGGTACTTTTTGCAAGATGAAAACGCTGTAAATCCAGTGAATATTTTTAAAAAGCTATTTTTCATGGCATCTAGCTTAGAAAAGTCTAGGGGCAAGGCATCATGGTCTTTGGTAGGAAGTAAAACAAATTCTTTTGGAAAGTCATCTTCAATCGTTAAATTTTTTAATGTTTCCGTATAATCGCCAAGTACTTCAAATAGATTTGAATATATTTTGTTGAATAATACATCGTTTATTCCGGAAATTTTCGATGCATTATCAAAGCAAGCCTTAATAAAAGAATCACCATACATAACACCAGTAGAATTCAGTGATTGTTTATACTCAGCGGAAATCCCGCGACGTTGTAGTTCTTCATGTATTTTTGTTTTACTTGTTACTTTTTCTCCCCACTGGATGCTTGCCTTATTTCTTTCGCTCACACCATATGTAACAATTAGGAGATCATGCTTTCGATAATATAGACAGACGGGGTATATGCCGCGATGGGCAGTTTGCCCTTTAGCAAAAAAACCAACCCATGGAATTCGTGCACGGCCTCCCCATACCAAACCCAGCACCAACCTCAAAACCGGCAATTTTTCGCTGAGTAAACTTTTTCGTCCCCAAACTACCTGATTGTACATGTGAGAAAAACTCTTCTAGTAGTGGGTAGAGTTCCTCCGGTGTTAGTGCATTGTTTGGCATACTGCCTCCATAACAATTACTTCTTTGTTCAATAGGAATAAATTTATATATGGTTGTAGTTTAGCTTTCTAGCGTGGAAATCACAAGGTATCGCCTGCTTATTCCATTGCTTTTAGAGCCTTCGCCCTCAGTTCATCCAGATAATCCGCATACTGCTGGAGCAGAGCACGGCGTTCTGCCAGGGCGGTGCGCAGGCTTGTTTTATGGTAGGCGGCTTTGACTTTGTTCTGCTCAACATGGGCGAGTTGCAGTTCTACAGCCAGGGATGACGCACCAAGAATGTTGTAAGCCGTGGTGGAGAACAAGCCACGAAACGCGTGCGTCACAAATCTGTTCCCGTTTTCCGCAGTGTAACCCATTTTTCGAAAAGCCTGAATCAGGGCCATGGAGCTGACAGGTTTTCCCGCTCCGATGGAAGAAGTAGATGGAAACACCCATTCCTTTGTGCGGGAGAAGGCGTACATTTTTTTGAAGAGTTCAACAGCTTGGCGCGGTAGCGGCACAAGATGTGGTCGGCCCACCTTCATGCGTTCTGACGGAATTATCCATTCCGCCGCATCAAGGTTAAATTCGGTCCATTTTGCTTCCAGAAGTTCGGAGGGACGCACTGCGCAGTATGGAGCAAGCTGCAAGGCCATTGAGACGGGAACCGTCCAGCGGTTTTTGTGCTCATCTATGCTTCGCAGCAATTTGCCAACATCCTCAGGGCCGAGTTCTTCGGAGTACAGGCTCTGCCTCCGGCGCTTGGGCATCTGGTCCTTGTACCAGCTCAGTCTGACAACGATGTCCGGCTGTTGGATCAAGTCTTTTGCCAGAGCGTATTTGAAGATGCTGACAATCAAGGTATGCACGCGCCGGGCAACCTCCAGCGAGCCACGCGCGATAATATGCTTCAGTGCCCGCTCGATATCATTGACCGTAAGCTCATCAATGGGAACGTCTCCTATGACAGGATAGACGTTAGCGACGAGTCGCCCCCGGTTTTGCTTGCCGGAGCGTTCTTCCCATTCCATCATTTTTAAATCGAGCCAAGCATCGGCCACGCTTTGGAATGTGTGGACGACCTTGGGCTGTGCCAAGCGGATGCGCTCCTGCTTGCGCAACTGCGTCAAATTGACGTTTTCCTGTTTGGCTTGAGCCTTTCTGGCATCAGCCTCGGCTCTGGCCTCTTTCAAGCCCAGGGCGGGGAATTCTCCCAGAGTGATAAGGTTCTGTTTTCTTGTCCCCTCGGGCGAGAGAGTGTCATATCTGAGGTACCAAGTTTTTTTGCCTTTGGGGGAAACTCGGAGGAAAAGCGAATCCCCAACCGGGATTCGTTGCACTTCGCCTATACCTTAAATTCAAGAGAAAAGTGTGGGAAATTTTTTGCATCCTTCGAACCCCCGTACATTTAACAAGTTTGTGTATCACGAATTTGTAAGAATCGGATTCTTACCCATTTTAATACACAGATGTGTAGGTTTTTGCAAGTTGGAGGTGGACGTCGCTGGAAAGAGAAAGTCCGGAAAGCCGCTTTATTGCTTGCTTTCCGGACTTTATTGGACTGTAAAAAACATAAAAATGGCGGAGAGGGTGGGGTTCAGGTTTAACCACCCTAACTCATTAAACTTTATACCTGCATGGCTGTGTTCGTTGCACAGACCGTATCCATAAAACGGAGCCTTGGCAAGCCTTCCCAACAGCACTGCGAGCTCAAAAAAACTTCTGAGTAACATGAAGAGGAACACCCGAATACATCGGGTTCTCCTCGTTTTTCGTTTAATCCGATTCCTCACGGATGACTTCGAGTACGGCAATGGCAACAGCGATCCATGCAGACCAGTTCATATGTTCCTCCTTTTCTATCTGGTTATGAAACGAGACAAACGGCAGTGGCGGGCAGTTCCGCAGTCCCATTCGACGTGTTTTCCAAGACACAGCGGCATCCTCGACAAAAGCCCAAGGCGGCACAGTCGGCAGGTATCCGTCATGCGTTCCTCCTCAAGGCCCCTTCGAGCAGTTTGAACAGTGCGGGGGCAAGCTGTGGAAGCGTCTCAATGACGCGGCTGGTATGGGGCAACAAGGTTGCAATGCTCGAACACATGATGCCGAGGCCGTAGCATTCAAAGCCCTTTTTCTGAGCCTGCTTGAACGCCTCCTGTGCGGCGGGGATGGAATCGGGTTCACCGTCCGTGATGATCAGGATGATTTTCCTGTTTTCACGGAGACAGCACATCTGCTGCATGACCCACCAGAGGGATTCCGCCATCGGAGTCATTCCATAGGCGATTTCGGGAAATCTGGTGGTGAGCTTTTCACCGTGCCGAAGGACAGGCACGACCGTTGCCCCGCGTTTCGCCGCATTTACGCCGGGAAACGCCGTAATGCCCAGATTGACGCCGGGGATACCCTGAAGGGCCTTTCCCACGGCATAACAGACGGCATTCGCCAGCATAATGCCGGAATCATTCATGGAACCGCTGCTGTCCAAGAGAATGTGAACCGCCGTATCCGGTGATTCTTTGAAACCGTTCTTCACGAAGACTCTGGGATTCCCGACCGCCAGCCTGTGGCACAACGAGGAGGAAAACCGTCCTCGTACTCCCGGCATGACGGGCAGCCATTTTTGTGCCTGCATAAGTCCCTGAAGCCTGAAACCGAGTCCGGCAGTCTGACGCTCGATCCGGCTGCGTTGTTCGGGAGGAAGCTCCGCAAGTCGTTTCTTTCCCATGACGGCTACCCTCAGTTGTTTCTGCCTGTCTCTGGGGCTATTCAACTCGATCCGTTCCGCCAAAGATTCACCGACTCCTTTGGGTAGCTCATCAGAAGAGGAAGCGTTCAGCATACTCGTCAAAGCATCCAGGGAAACCTTGGCGGTATCCAGAGTATCTTTTCTCCTTTGTTGGGCATCTGCTCGTTCGGAATACCATTGCAGGATAGCCTGCTCCAGTTCCAGCGCATACCGGATGCATTCTTCGGTACCCTTGCAGGAATCTTTCACCCTATCGAGAATCCCGTCCAACGCCTTTCGGAGTCCCGGATAATGGCGTTCCATCGTCTTCGCCACGGATTCCCTGCGGGGGATAATCGTGTCCACAGACCACGAACGCACCGTCAGCAAGATGGTGTTCAAAATGGAAAAGGCCGGGTTCGTATCCCCGGCCTTTTGTGTTCCAAAGAGTTTTTGAATCAGATACCTGAAGTTTTCCCGGCATCCGGGATAGCGTGCCGAAAGGCGTTCTTCAACACGCCAATCCTCAAGGATGTTGAACAGATTATGCTGAAAAGGCGTTACATTCGCCTTTCTTAAAATCTCAAAGTCCGTTTCCCGGATATGGGCAGATTCGTGATCACAATATCCTTTTATCATCGTTATCAATGCAGGTTCAGAATCCAAGGGAAGCGCGGGCAGATGAATCGTTTTGCCGTCCGTATAGGCTTCACTTCCGCCGATTTCCACCGTTACGCCGTACTGGTTGCCCAAAACGCTCGCCAGCAGCGGCAAGCAATCCATGATATCCTTTTGTTTCAGCATGATGCTACCACAATCCTACGTTGGGGAGATTGGCATGGCTCACGGGAAGCACTTCCGGCAATTCTGGTGCGGGGATAGCCTGCATGACCGGAGCCGTTACCGCATCAAGTACGCTGGCGGGTCCATAGCCTTCGATAAGGCGTTCGGCATGGGCAATGAGCGCATCGGGATCACGAAGCAGGCACACCAGTCCCTGCAACATGACCAAATCCGCACCGGTGATGTTGCCCTTCTTGGGAATCCGATTGAAGGCCATCTGGATGATGTCCACCACGGGACTCACGTGGGGATTGATGAACGTCAGGCCGGACAGTTTCTGCTGGAGCGTCCGCAGGGGGGATAACGCCTTGTGGGTTACTTCCGTTTTGCCCGCGTAGACGCGATTCCATGTCTCGTCCGCGGAACGGGCAATCTCTCCAAAGAGCGTTTTGGCGAGATTCTCCACTTCCTCATTAAGGCCGGACTCGGCAACGGCTTCCGGCACGGCATGATCCATAAGCGGCGCAACCCGATACAACTGCCAAGAAAAGCCCATGCGGGAACGGACATACTCGGAACCCACCGTGGATTCCCTGATGATGCTGGCCCACTTCGTGTGTTTGTTGATCCAGTTTTCAATGGACTGGTCGTAATCGGCAAGGAAGGCTTCCTTTTCCTTCAGGAACTCATCCCGGATGCCTATGAGTTCCCTGATGATGTCGCCCGCCTTATCTTCCGGGATGGCCCAACCGGACATGAACCGGATGCCGTGACGATCCAGATAATTGAGGGCACGGGCCTTCAGTGTGGCGAAAATCTTGAGGCTATTGGGATCAGCGATACGCTTGGACCCCAGAGAGGCCAAATCTTCAGGAGGAAGTTCCGCGCCGCCGAAGTCTTCCAGCACCATCTTCTTGCGGGCCGACCAGAGATTGACGTTGAGATTCAGGGCAAGAAGGTTGTCGAGAACCTTGATGTCGGAAAGAATGGGGGTATCCATGATAACTCCTTCAGTTGGTTAAAGGTGTTAGAAATTTAATGTGGTAGCCTTCAGCGAGTTTTTGGAGGGAGCGTTCCAGGAGTTCCCGGACAGGGTTTCCATCCACGCAGTCATTCGCAGGAATGGTCAGGCTTCGGCCTCTCCTTCCAGAACGTCCGTAGAGAAACTCCAGCGCATGAGAAAAGGCTTCCCCACGCCAGAAGCGTGAAGAAGCCTCATTTTTCAGAATAATCTTCGGAAGTTGAGGAAGCGTGTCGAGATAGCCGGGATCGGCTTCCATATGCCCGAGAATTGAGGCCAGCCATTGCTCCAGTGTGGTTGCCGGAGCCGTTTTCACTCCCCCAGATGGCAGTCCATCGGGAACATCCGCTGGAGGAGTTCATGCAGCATGGCACGGGTGGGCCGGGACGCCCGAAAGCCCAAGGCCCTATCCAGCGCGTAGGACAACGGCTGGATGCCCTGATGCGCCAACGGCTGAAAGCGCAGGGTCAAATCAGCCCAGCGGAGTAAGGTTCTCGTGGAGAGCGTCACCTCAATGGTATCCGTGTAGGCATCGGATGCACCTATGAATTGCTTCCTGATTTCATTGGCGAAATCCACCATTTTGACGGCGATATGTTCAGGCAGGACCGGATGGAGCTTCACCAGCAAATCCTTTTCCACCACGGCATCCGGGTAATTGACCTCGCACAACATGAAACGATCAAGCCACGCGAGATTCATTCTGCCTGTTCCCTGATAGAGCCCCGTATCGTCTCCGCCTCCGTTGGTATTGCCCGTGCAGGCGATGCGGAACATTTCATGCGGATGAATGACTTCCCCACCGTTTTCCGGCAGGCACAACGGCGCACCTTCCAGAACACCGTTGAGACCCACAGCAACCTCTGGTGAGAACAAATCCACTTCATTTATCAAGAAAAGACCTCCATAACGCATAGCCAAAGACAACGGGCCATATTCATACCGCATGGTTCCGTTATGCAGGGAAATGTGACCGCACAAGTCCGCAAACTCCAGACGCGCATGTCCCGTCACCTCAAGCACCGGATAGTTCAAGCGTGCGGCAAGCTGCTTGATAAGACTCGTCTTTCCCGAACCCGTAGGGCCATAGAGGTAAAGCGGATCAAGTTTGTTCATGAACCAGACGGCGGCATCTCGTGCCTATTCATGAAAGCTGTAATGTGGGTCAATGGCGGGGGTATACAGGCAAGGATTTTGGA
>ULVJ01014604.1_pt1 | contig 13808 bp, 10 predicted proteins | sample 1959361 | NCBI WGS metagenome assembly ULVJ01 (sample SAMEA4835784, study PRJEB28245) | human gut metagenome | biome: gut microbiome; material: fecal sample | place: Denmark | collected 2008
CATAAATGCAGCCGGAATATAAATATCCGTATTATGAAAGACAGGAGCAGCCTTGCTTTGGAGAACAGAGCTGCTGTGATAATTAAGAAAGAGCAGGTATTGTAAAATGAATAAGATCACAATGACACTTCAGGTAGATCACCTGATCCTGGAGGCTTTAAAGGAAGATATTTCAAGCGAAGACGTTACCACAAACTCTGTTATGAAAGAAGCAGTTCCGGGAGAGGTAGATCTGATCTGTAAAGAGGATGGAATCATTGCGGGACTGGAAATCTTCAGCCGTGTATTTACGCTTCTGGATGCTGACACAAAAGTGGAGTTGTTCTGCAAGGACGGCGATGAAGTAAAAAAAGGTCAGAAAATGGGAAAAGTTACAGGAGATATCCGGGTGCTTCTTTCCGGCGAGCGTGTGGCACTGAATTATCTTCAGAGAATGAGCGGGATCGCAACCTATACACATTCGGTTGCGTCACTTCTTGAAGGAACAGGGATCACATTGCTGGATACCAGAAAAACGACGCCGAATATGCGTATTTTTGAGAAATATGCTGTTCGCGTAGGCGGCGGACAGAACCACAGATATAATCTTTCAGATGGAGTTCTTTTGAAAGACAATCACATCGGAGCAGCAGGAAGCGTTGCGAATGCTGTAAAAATGGCGCAGGAGTACGCTCCTTTTGTCCGCAAGATCGAAGTTGAGGTGGAAACTCTTGCTCAGGTAAAAGAAGCTGTTGAGGCTGGTGCAGATATCATCATGCTTGACAATATGACTCCGGAAATGATGAAAGAAGCAGTAAAACTCATTGACGGAAGAGCGAAAACAGAATGTTCTGGAAATGTTACAAAAGAAAACATTGCAAAGATCAGGGATGTTGGTGTAGACTATGTATCAAGTGGTGCATTAACGCATTCTGCACCGATCCTTGATATTTCGCTTAAGAATCTTCATCCGCTTTCCTGAAAAATGCAGGATTTTACAGAATACCGAGTGCTGTGACAGGAAATACCCCGAATATCAGAAAAGAAGCGTGAATTGCTGGAAGCAGAGGCATAGCATGTGATGTCGGGACGGGTTGGAGATATCGCGAGAATGAAGGAGAGAGGTATCGGAACAAAAAGTACAGGCACAGCCAGGAAAGGGGAACTTAAATGACTGGTTCAGAACGCAGGACAGCGATCATGGATCAAATTAAAAACAGTGAACGGCCGGTCTCAGGAAGTGCTCTGGCCAGAACATTTCAGGTCAGCAGACAGGTGATCGTGCAGGATATTGCGCTGATACGCGCGGAGGGGAATGATGTGATCTCCACCAACAGAGGATATATTTTTACTGCTCCCCATACTGTGAGCCGGATATTCAAGGTGCATCATACAGATGCGGATCTGGAGAACGAGCTCTGCGGGATTGTGGATCTTGGCGGAAAAGTGATCAATGTAATGGTGAATCACAGAGTTTACGGGCATATCGAGGCAGAACTGAATATCAGCTCCAGGCGCCAGGTTGAGAATTTTATGGAGGATATCCGAAGCGGCAAGTCCAGTCCTCTGAAGAATATCACATCGGATTATCATTATCATAAAGTTGAAGCAGAATCCGAGGAAATCCTGGATATGATCCAGGATATGCTGAAACGGCGAGGATTTCTGATCGAAGCAGAATAGCAGAAGTCAGATACAAAAAGAAAAGATATACAGAATGAGAAAATTCTGTTAATATGAAAATATAGTGATCACGAAAATAGGAGAAGGAATCCTGCATGGCAGGGTTCCTTCTTACACCCTGCGGAAATGTGCACCTTGTGGAAATGTGCAGACAGGGAAAACAGAATGCAGATATGAGGGTGAGAAAAAATACGGCTTGATATGCATGGAGGGGGAAATGGATTATCAGAGTATGTTTACATTTATGCTGGAGATGGCAGGAACTATTGCGTTTGCTGCTTCCGGAGCTATGGTGGGGGCGCAGAGAGGAATGGATATTTTCGGGGTCTGCGTTCTTGGAGTGGTGACTGCAGTGGGCGGAGGAGCTACCAGGGATATTATCCTGGGAATCGTGCCGCCGGGAATGTTTCAGGATCCGCTGTATACCATTGTGGCAACCGTGACGGCCTGTATTGTTTTTGCAGTGATGTACTGGAAGCAGGAACTGCTGGAAGGCGGGAACCGGCTGGTCTATGATAAGGTGATGCTGGTGATGGATACGGTTGGCCTTGGTGTGTTTACTGTCATGGGGGTTGATAAGGGGATTTCCCAGGGGTATATGGAAAGAACATTTTTTCTTGTATTTCTTGGGACTGTCACAGGAGTTGGAGGCGGCCTGATCCGTGATATGATGGCAGGAGTACCGCCATATATTTTTGTGCGCCATATTTATGCCTGTGCGTCTATTGTAGGGGCCATTGCCTGTGTTTGGATATACAGGCTGTGGGGCGGAGTGCCGGCCATGGTGATCGGAACGGTAGTAGTGATCCTGATCCGGTACCTGGCGGCACATTATCGGTGGAATCTGCCGAGACTGAGAAGAGAATAAAAAAAGATATGAAAAGCTCCGGAACATTTAAGGAATAATGTTCCGGAGCTTTTTGGCTTTTATTTGGTTTATATTGCGTAGAAGATTTTATCTGTTCCTCTCATAAGAGAATCATGCGTCTGTATCCTGCAGAGCCAGGAAGCCTTCCTCCCCGGTACGGATCTTGACAACGTTTTCGATATCGTAAACGAAGACCTTACCATCACCGATCTGACCGGTATGAAGAACTTCTTTTGCAGTATCAATAACCTTCTGAACCGGTACAAGACTTACAACGATCTCAATTTTAACCTTCGGACGGAGGTTCATGTCAACCTCAACACCACGATAGTAGGTTGGAGCACCCTTCTGAACACCACAGCCCATAACGTTTGTGATAGTGATACCGGTTACGCCGATCTCGTTCATAGCCTGCATAAACTCATCCAGCTTGTTCTGACGTGTGATGATAACAACCTTTGTCAGTTTGTGTACGCCGTCTGCAGGAATTTCAGGAACAGATTCAGCAGGAGCAGAAGGAGCATGTTTTACAACAGGGGCTTTTACGGAAGTTCCCATTGGAGTCGGAGCCTTTGTCATGGTATCCTGTACAAAGAATCCGTCGTAAGCACTTGCGAGGCCATGCTCTTTCATATCCAGACCTGCGATCTCTTCCTCAGCGGAAACACGAAGACCGATGGTGTGTTTGATCACCTGGAAGATAATTGTCATAGTAACAGCAACCCATGCAATCGTGATAGCCATACCAATAAACTGAACACCGAAGCCATGGAAACCACCGCCTGTGAGAAGACCTTTCCACTCGGTACCTGCACCGTCGGAGAAAAGACCGACAGCAAGAGTTCCGAAAGCACCGTTAAGACCGTGAACGCCAACAGCACCAACCGGGTCATCAATTTTGAGAACTTTATCAACAAATTCAATACCAAATACTACAATGAATCCGGAGAGGATTCCGATGATAGCTGCAGATGTAGGAGATACGGTATCACAGCCTGCTGTGATGGCTACCAGTCCTGCAAGAGAACCGTTCAGGGACATGGAAACATCCGGTTTTTTGTAGCGGATCCATGTGATCAGCATAACTGTTACAGTAGCAACAGCAGCTGCAAGGTTTGTTGTTACGAAGATCTTTCCGGCGCTTACAATGGCATCGCCTTCCATGCTGACAGTAGATGCACCGTTGAAACCGAACCAGCAGAACCAGAGAATGAATACACCAAGTGCACCAACCGTAAGGTTATGTCCCGGGATCGCTCTGGATTTACCGGATTTGGAATATTTTCCGATACGAGGTCCGAGGATGATGGCACCGATCAGTGCAGCAACACCACCAACCATGTGAACGGCACAGGAACCTGCGAAATCATGAAATCCCATCTGGCTGATAAAGCCGCCGCCCCAGATCCAGTGACCGGATACAGGATATACAACGAGACTGATCAGTAAACTATAGATACAGTAGGAGATGAATTTAGTACGCTCTGCCATGGCACCGGATACGATGGTAGCAGAAGTAGCACAGAATACAGTCTGGAAGATGAGAAATGCCCAGAAAGGAACTCCATCCGGAAGCATTGCGTTTCCGTAGTTTGCCTCTGAGGCGATTCCGCCGATCTTGCCGAAGAAACCGTTTCCTGCACCGAACATGATGCCAAATCCAACCAGCCAGAAGACCGGTGTACCGATACAGAAGTCCATCAGGTTTTTCATGATGATATTTCCTGCGTTTTTTGCTCTTGTGAATCCTGTTTCGACCATTGCAAATCCAGCCTGCATGAAGAAGACCAGTGCTGCACCGACGAGGACCCAAGTTGTGTTTACTGAAGAATACATAGTAACACTCCCTTTCCCAATTTTTTTCTTTCCTATTATGTATAGAAAGAATTTTTGTAATACCGGACAAAAAACAGATAGAATTTATCCAGTATCAGTATAACGAAAAAGCGCAGGAGAGAGGAAATTCTCTTCCGCGCCTTTACGAAATCAAAATTAGTATATGTAAAACAGGGGATATCTGTATCGTGTGATTAATGGATGAGGAAATCGATAATGAATTATGAAGTAGAGTTCATAAGGGATATCCCCTGTATTTACCGTATGAAATTGTTATCTGATATCCGTGATCAGATGGAGAATAACAGCTCGTCGTAGGTCGGATAAGGAAGTAACTCATCCGGGATCAGAGCCTCTGCCTCATCTGCAGATTTTCTTAAAGTTTCCATGTCTTCCAGAACAGTTTCCTGATAAGCCTTGGAGCATGCAAGTACATCGTCAGAAGAAGCAAGAGCTTTTGCTGTATCTGCTTTCAGAGTTTCCAGATCTTTTGCCATGGTGTCTGCAAGTGTACTCAGTTTGGAGATCAGAGCAACTTCACTTGCTACAGAAACGTCAGCTACTACAGATTTCTTTGCAGCTGCAGTGTCTGCAAGTTTTTCAACATATGTATATACAGAAGGGATTACCTGCTTCTGGATCATCTCAGCCAGAGTGTTGGACTCGATGTTGATGGTCTTGTAATAGTTCTCAAGCCAGATCTCGTAACGGGAGAAAAGTTCTTCCCTTGTAAAGATGCCATGCTTTGTAAACAGCTCAATGTTCTTCTCGGCAATGAAATGAGGAAGAGCATCTGGAGTTGTTTTCAGATTGTAGAGACCACGTTTCTCAGCTTCTTCAACCCATTCGTCTGTATATCCGTTTCCGTTAAAGATGATGCGTTTATGCTCTTCAATGGTCTTCTTAAGAAGTGCATGTACTGCGCTTTCCATTTCTTCTTCCGGAACATCCTTAAGAGCTGCGCTGAATTCTGCAAGAACCTCTGCAACAGCAGTGTTCAGCACGATGTTCGGGTTTGCAACAGATGCCGCGGAACCCAGCATACGGAACTCAAATTTGTTTCCGGTAAATGCAAACGGTGAAGTACGGTTTCTGTCTGTGGTATCCTTTATGAAGTGCGGAAGTACCTTTGCTCCGATATCCATCTGTACTGCATGCTTGTTGTCGGAGAAGGTATCATTTTCAATGGATTTCAGTACGTCTGTCAGCTCGTCTCCAAGGAAGATGGATACGATCGCAGGCGGTGCCTCGTTTGCTCCAAGACGATGATCGTTTCCGGCGCTTGCAACGGATACGCGGAGAAGATCAGCATAATCGTCAACGGCTTTGATGACAGCTACCAGGAATACCAGGAACTGTGTATTTTCTGCCGGTGTTTTTCCTGGATCAAGAAGATTTACACCTGTGTCTGTGCTCATGGACCAGTTGTTGTGTTTACCGCTTCCGTTGATTCCCTCAAATGGTTTCTCGTGAAGGAGGCAGACCATGTTATGCTTGTCGGCAACCTTCTTCATGATCTCCATGGTCAGCTGGTTGTGGTCAACAGCAACATTTGTGGTATCAAATACAGGAGCCAGTTCGTGCTGTGCAGGAGCAACCTCGTTATGTTTTGTTTTGGCTGGAATGCCAAGCTTCCAAAGCTCTTCGTCAAGATCATGCATGTAAGCAGCAACGCGAGGCTTCAGGGCTCCGAAGTAATGATCTTCCATTTCCTGTCCTTTTGGTGCAGAAGCACCCAGAAGAGTACGGCCGCAGAAGATCAGGTCTTTTCTCTTTTTGTAAAGATCCTTGTCAACCAGGAAATATTCCTGCTCAGGTCCTACGGTTGTGTCGATGTGACGGACCTCTTTGTTTCCAAGGATGTGAAGAATACGAACCGCTTCTTTGTTCAGAACATCCATGGAACGAAGAAGAGGAGTTTTCTTATCCAGTGCCTCTCCGCTGTAGGAGCAGAATGCAGTAGGAATGTAAAGAGTTTTATCTTTAATGAATGCAGGTGAAGTAGGATCCCATGCTGTATATCCTCTTGCTTCAAAAGTAGCACGAAGTCCGCCTGACGGGAAGCTGGATGCATCCGGCTCACCTTTTACCAGCTCTTTACCGGAGAAATCCATGATCACCTGTCCGTCACCTGTAGGGGAGATGAAGCTGTCATGCTTCTCAGCAGTTACGTTTGTCATCGGCTGGAACCAGTGTGTGTAATGTGTCGCACCGTTTTCAGTAGCCCATTCTTTCATTGCAACTGCTACGGAATTTGCAACGTCCAGTTCCAGATGAGTTCCGTTTTCAATTGTTTTCTTTAATGCTTTGTACATGTCCTTTGGCAGTTTGCTTCGCATCACTTTGTCATTGAATACAAGGCTGCCATACATTTCAGGGATACTCTGTGCCATATAGGTACACTCCTTTCGATTTCACTCATTCATTATAATTTTTAATTATTTTATAAGGACCGCTGCCGGAAGAACCGGGTATAAACGGACCGGAAAACAAAAAAAGCGCTTCAGATACCTGCCGTATCCAAAGCGCCTTTGCTTTATGTGTTGCAGTATACACCAAAATAAAATATTGTCAAGAGCTTTTTTGGAAAAATCTAAAAAATCGACCAGGGCGATCGGACTGTCGGAAAATAGGCAGGGTTGACAAATCTTGTCCTTTTATTATAATCTGATATCGTAGTTATACAGTCGAAAAGTCAGCGATCGCTATAAGTGATCGAGGCAAAAGAAGCTTTTTGACCAGTGACAAAGATGTACAATACGGAAAGAACAGATGGAGGGAAATATGTCAGGAGTAAAGGAAGAATGTGGCGTATTCGGGATTTATGATCTGGATGGAGGGAATATTGCACCATCTATTTATTATGGTCTTACCTCGCTGCAACACAGGGGACAGGAGTCCTGCGGAATGGCCGTTTCAAGGACGGACGGAGAAAGAGGAAACGTACAGTTCCATAAAGATCTCGGACTGGTAAGCGAAGTTTTGCGAAAAGATGTTGTACATAATATGAATGGTGATATCGGAATCGGACATGTTCGTTATTCCACCACCGGAGAATCTGTCGCAGAGAATGCACAGCCGCTGGTACTTTCTTATATCAAGGGAAGTCTGGCACTTGCGCACAACGGAAATCTGGTTAATACAGAAGCTCTGAAATGGGAGCTGATCCAGACAGGCGCAATTTTCCATACAACTACCGACTCAGAGGTTATCGCGTTCCATATCGCAAGAGAACGTGTGCATTCTGCCACTGTAGAGGAAGCAGTACATAAAACCGTAGAGAAGATCCGCGGAGGATATGCTCTTGTGATCATGAGCCCCCGGAAGCTGATCGGTGCCCGTGATCCTTACGGACTGAAACCCCTCTGTCTTGGAAAAAGAGATAATGCCTATGTCCTTGCATCTGAAAGCTGCGCGCTGACATCTGTAGGAGCGGAATTTATCCGTGATATTGAACCGGGTGAGATCGTCACGATCACCAAGAACGGACTGAAATCCAGTAAACTGACTGAGAAGAAAAAGCATGCTCATTGTGTTTTTGAATATATTTATTTTGCAAGACTGGACAGCACCATGGATGGCGTGAAAATCTATGATGCAAGGATCCGTGGAGGAAAATCTCTTGCAAAATCCTATCCGGTAGAAGCGGACCTGGTAACCGGTGTACCGGAATCCGGACTTCCGGCAGCAAAAGGCTATTCTGAGGAATCCGGAATCCCGTTTGGCTTTGCGTTCTATAAAAACAGTTACATTGGAAGAACTTTTATCAAGCCTACACAGCAGGAGAGAGAGTCCAGTGTCCATCTGAAGCTGAGCGTTCTGGAATCCGTGGTGAAGGGGAAGAGAATCGTTCTGGTGGATGATTCCATTGTCCGCGGAACTACCATTGCCAATCTGATCCACATGCTGAAAGAAGCAGGAGCAAAAGAAGTCCATGTACGTATCAGCTCCCCGCCATTTTTACATCCCTGTTATTTTGGTACCGATGTGCCGTCCAATGACCAGCTCATCGCAGCACAGCACAGCACGGAAGAAATCCGTAAGATGATCGGTGCAGACTCCCTGGGTTATATGCAGATCGATTATCTGGAAGGCATGGCAGGTGGACTTCCGCTGTGTAAAGCATGTTTTGATGGCAATTATCCGATGGAAATACCGGCAGAAATCAAACAGGATTAATGAACTATGTGGAATTAATCTCACAGTAAAAAATAATGGATTGAAAAACGAAAATGTAAAAACTGCACAATAAATATATAAAAAACCCGGATTTTGTCATATAAAATCCGGGTTTTTATAGAAAGACTCTTAAAAACGATAAAAAACATCAACTTGACAAATCTGACAATATGAGACATAATGTGGGACAACCAGATGAAAAAGGCCGCTGGTCTGGAATATACAGGAAAACAGCAAGGCCGAAAAAAGGCCGGTTTTTTGCCGAGATAAAAGAGAGGATGATATTTATGTCTAAAAAAATTAGATTGAATGCGACAGAGGATGTTAAAGAATTTGTTAAGGCTGCAAGTAAATGTGATTTTGATGTAGATATTTCATATAACAGAATTTTAATTGATGCAAAATCTATTCTTGGAATCCTCAGCATGGATATGACCAGAGTTCTTACAGTAACCTGTCATGGCGAGGATCATGAGTTTGATCGTTTCCTTCAGAAATATGCAGTTGCCTGACAGACAGTGCAGAGACAGACAAGATATGAAAGACATAAAAAGAAAAGGCAGACGTGACTGCAGAGACAGGAGATCAGTTTGAAATCCTCAGCAGGCGTCTGTTTTTTCTTTGCATCCATTTCATAGGAAGAAATTCCGCAGACTATATGAAAAATCAGTTATTGACAAATAAAAAAAAATAGTTTATAGTAAACCATATTTTATATGAAAGATAACTGACAAAGGCGTCAGGAACGGATACCACAGGGGAATTCTCACCCCTTGAAATCTGTTCCGGACGCCTTTTTGTTGTGGGACACAAAATGGAGGAGGAAATCGAAGATGGCAGTAAAGTATGTTTTTGTAACAGGTGGAGTTGTTTCCGGTCTGGGAAAAGGAATTACCGCAGCGTCTCTTGGGCGCCTTCTGAAAGCCAGAGGGTATCAGGTGACCATGCAGAAATTTGATCCCTACATTAATATTGACCCGGGAACTATGAATCCCATTCAGCATGGAGAGGTTTTTGTAACGGATGACGGTACAGAGACTGACCTTGACCTTGGACATTATGAGCGTTTCATTGATGAAAGTCTTGACAAAAATTCCAATGTGACAACCGGTAAGATTTACTGGTCTGTTCTTCAGAAAGAGCGTCATGGTGATTTCGGCGGAGGTACCGTTCAGGTGATCCCGCATATTACCAATGAGATCAAGAGCCGTTTTTACAGAGCAAAATCCGCAGACGAAGACAGAATTGCCATCATCGAGGTTGGTGGTACAGTCGGTGATATTGAGAGCCAGCCGTTCCTGGAATCCATCCGTCAGTTCCAGCATGATGTGGGACATGACAATGCGATCCTTATCCATGTAACTCTGATCCCGTATCTCCGTGCTTCCGGAGAGATGAAGACCAAACCCACCCAGGCCAGTGTAAAAGAACTTCAGGGAATGGGAATCCAGCCGGATGTCCTGGTATGCAGAAGTGAGTATCCTCTTACCGAGGATATCCGTGGAAAGATTGCCCTGTTCTGTAATGTGCCTGTAAGCAATGTGCTTCAGAATCTGGATGTGGAATATTTATATGAAGCTCCTCTTGCAATGGAGAGAGAAAAGCTTGCAGACGTAGTACTGCAGAGCTTAAGACTGGAGAATCGCAAACCAGATCTTACAGACTGGGAAAATATGGTAGAAAATCTCCGCCACCCGGATAAAACAGTAAAGATCGCCATGGTTGGTAAATATACACAGCTTCATGATGCATACTTGAGTGTTGTGGAAGCACTGAAGCATGGCGGGATCTCTTGCCGTGCAAAGGTTGATATCACCTGGGTGGACTCCGAAGAACTCAATGAAAAAAATTTGGATCAGACTCTCCATTCTGTAGATGGAATCCTGGTTCCGGGAGGATTCGGAAACCGTGGTACAGAAGGAATGATCCTTGCGGCACAGTATGCAAGAGTTCATAAGATCCCATACCTTGGGATCTGCCTGGGAATGCAGATGGCTATTGTGGAATTTGCCCGCCATGTGCTTGGATATGAAGATGCCAACAGTATTGAGCTGGCACCGGAAACAACACATCCGGTCATTGCTCTGATGCCGGATCAGGAGGATGTGGAAGATCTTGGAGGAACTCTTCGTCTTGGGAGCTATCCGTGTGTGCTTGCAGAAGGCTCCAGATCCTATGAGCTTTTTGGAAAGAAAGAGATCCAGGAACGTCACAGACATCGTTATGAGGTAAACAACGCATTCCGTAAGGAACTGGACGAAAAGGGAATGTCCATTGTAGGAACATCCCCGGATGCTCACATTGTTGAGATGATCGAAATTGCCGGACATCCGTTCTTTGTGGGAACACAGGGACATCCGGAATTTAAATCCAGGCCAAATCATGCACATCCACTGTTCCGTGGATTTGTGCAGGCAGCAGTTGATAAAAAGACGGCAGAAGAAGCTGCAATGAAAGGATGAGAAAAATGAGAGAAGTAGCAAATCAGCAGCAGGGCCTCTACCGCCCTGAATTTGAACATGATAACTGCGGTATCGGAGCCGTTGTTAATATAAAAGGAAAGAAAACACATGATACAGTTGCCAATGCTCTTAAGATCGTAGAGAATCTTGAGCATCGTGCTGGTAAGGATGCAGAAGGAAAAACCGGTGATGGTGTCGGTATCCTTCTTCAGATCTCCCACAAATTTTTTAAGAAGGTCTGTAAAAAAGAAGGCTTTGATATCGGCGGAGAGAGAGAATACGGTGTAGCCCAGCTCTTTTTCCCACAGCAGGAGATCAAACGTGCCCAGGCAAAGAAGATGTTCGAGATCATCGTGGGAAAAGAGGGTCTGGAACTTCTTGGATGGCGTACAGTACCGGTCTTCCCGGAGGTTCTTGGTCATAAAGCGAAAGAGTGCATGCCGTGCATTATGCAGGCATTTGTTAAAAAACCGGAGGATGTGGAAAAAGGTCTTGCCTTTGACCGTATGCTTTACATCGCACGTCGTGAATTTGAACAGAGTAATGATAATACTTACGTAGTTTCCATGAACAGCCGTACCATCGTATACAAAGGTATGTTCCTGGTAGGACAGCTCCGTACCTTCTTTGGCGATCTTCAGAGCCAGGATTACGAGTCTGCCATTGCAGTGGTACATTCCCGTTTCAGTACCAACACGAATCCAAGCTGGGAGAGAGCACATCCGAACCGTTTCATCGTACATAACGGTGAGATCAACACGATCCGCGGAAACGCCGATAAGATGCTTGCACGTGAGGAAAACATGGAGTCTCCGTATCTGAAGGATGAGCTTCACAAGGTCCTTCCTGTAGTTAACCGCAATGGTTCTGACTCTGCAATGCTTGACAATACCCTGGAATTCCTGGTTATGAGTGGAATGGATCTTCCACTTGCAGTGATGATCACGATTCCGGAGCCATGGGCAAACAACGATACGATTTCTCAGGAGAAGAGAGATTTTTATCAGTACTATGCGACTATGATGGAGCCATGGGACGGTCCTGCGTCCATTCTGTTCTCAGATGGTGATGTGATGGGAGCAGTTCTTGACAGAAACGGTCTTCGTCCATCCAGATACTATATCACATCGGATGGCTATATGATCCTTTCCTCCGAGGTTGGTGTTCTTCCTGTGGAGGAGGAGAAGATCGTATTAAAAGAACGTCTTCATCCGGGAAAAATGCTTCTGGTTGATACCGTTCAGGGTCGTGTCATTGATGACAATGAGCTCAAAGAAAAATATGCGAAAAAACAGCCTTATGGTGAGTGGCTGGACAGCAATCTGGTACAGCTTCGTGATATCAAGATCCCGAATCAGAGAGTTGTCGAATACACTCCGGAGGAGAGAGCACGCCTTCAGAAAGCCTTCGGATATACTTATGAGCAGTACCGTACTTCAATCCGAAACATGGCATTAAACGGCGCAGAAAGCATCGGAGCCATGGGACATGATACTCCCCTTGCAGTATTTTCCAAGGAACATTATCCGTTGTTCGATTATTTCAAGCAGCTTTTTGCACAGGTAACAAACCCGCCGATCGATGCGATCCGTGAGGAGATCGTTACTTCTACAAGTGTATATGTAGGAAAAGACGGAAATCTTCTGATCCAGAAGCCGGAGAACTGTCAGGTGCTGAAGATCAACAATCCGATCCTGACCAACACCGATATGCTGAAGATCAAGAATATGAAAAAGGACGGCTTCAAGGTTGTAACACTTTCTACATTATATTATAAGAGCACAAAGCTTGAACGTGCCATTGACCGTCTGTTCGTAGAGGTAGACAAAGCCTTCCGTGAGGGAGCAAACATCCTGGTCCTTTCTGACCGCGGTGTGGATGAGAACCATATGCCGATCCCGTCCCTGCTGGCGGTTTCCGCAGTACATCAGCATCTTGTAAAAACAAAGAAGAGCACTTCCCTTGCCCTGATTCTGGAGTCCGGTGAGCCGAGAGAGGTACATCATTTCGCAACACTCCTCGGATATGGTGCAAGTGCAGTCAATCCGTATCTGGCACTGGATACGATCCATGAGCTGATCGATACACATATGCTGGATAAGGACTATTACGCAGCCGTTGATGATTACAATCATGCAGTGATCAGCGGTATCGTAAAGATCGCTTCCAAGATGGGTATTTCCACTATCCAGTCCTATCAGGGATCTCAGATCTTTGAGGCAATCGGAATTTCCCAGGATGTGATCGATCGTTACTTTACAGGAACCGTAAGTCGTGTAGGCGGAATCACATTGGAAGATATCGAGGATAATGTAGAAAAACTTCATTCTGAGGCATTTGATCCCCTTGGACTTGCCACAGATCTTACTCTGGACAGCGTAGGTGCCCATAAGATGAGAAGCCAGGGTGAGGAGCACAAATATAACCCGCGTACCATTCATCTTCTCCAGCAGTCCACAAAACAGGGCAGCTATGAGATGTTCAAGGAATATACAAAGCTGGTAGATGACGAGGGTCATGGAAACTTAAGAGGTCTTCTGGACTTTAAGTTTGCCAAGGAGCCTATTCCCATCGACCAGGTTGAGAGTGTTGAGGATATTGTAAAACGATTTAAGACAGGTGCCATGTCCTACGGTTCTATTTCTCAGGAAGCACATGAGACATTGGCTATTGCCATGAACCATCTCCATGGAAAATCCAATACCGGTGAGGGTGGTGAAAGTGATGAGCGTCTGGATTCAGCAGGAACAGACAATGACCGCTGCTCTGCGATCAAACAGGTAGCCAGCGGACGTTTCGGC
>ULVJ01024278.1_pt1 | contig 13743 bp, 9 predicted proteins | sample 1959361 | NCBI WGS metagenome assembly ULVJ01 (sample SAMEA4835784, study PRJEB28245) | human gut metagenome | biome: gut microbiome; material: fecal sample | place: Denmark | collected 2008
CGCTGCGGCTGCGGTGCCCGTTTCTGCGGCGAGTCCCGAAGCTGTTTCCGCCGTGGCTTCGGTGCCCGTTCCGGGGGTGTCCGAAGTTTCCGGGGGCACGGTGTCCTCGTTGCCGGAGGGGGTTTCTTCGACTGCGGCCGTAGCGGCCCGCTGCACTGCGGGGAGGGCTTGTTCCGTCTCCGCTGCGGCGCCGAGCGTGATGAATACCGATAAAATGGAAAGTATGATTCGTTTCATGTGCGTGCCGTGTTTAGAGATAGAATGCCATGCCGAGCCCTATCGAGAAGATATTGACTTTGAAGTTCATCATGCTGGCGTCGCGCTTGCCGACCGTCACCTGGTTGTGTACCTGCTTGGTGTGGCTGTAACTGATGCCCATCACGCCGACGTTGACCTCGACGGCCATGTTGTTCGTGGCGAAGGCGATGATACCCGGCGAGATGCCCAGCGAGAAGGTATAGCCCGTCTGGTAGGTGCCCTTCACCGGGGAGTCCTTGGCAAAGCGTGCCTGCGTACCGCCGCCCGAGAGCTGCATCTCGTTGAAGAGCGCGAAACGCTTGTTGCGGCCCAGCGGGATGTACTGGCGCCAGATCATGGCCACCGAATAGCTCTGTTGCAGCGAATAGCAGTCGTTCAGTTCGAAATTCAGGTCGGAGTCCTCGCCGCCCAAGTTGAGGTCGGCCTTGTCCAGCTTGAGCAGCGAGCGCGAATAGATGAAACGGCCTCCGAGTGCCATGTTGTCGCGGAAGGCATAGGCGATCATCGGGCTGACCTTGAACGTGTAGCCCTTCGATTCGATGCCCTCGATGACCAGGAACCTGTACGTATCGTTCGAGTGGGTCGAGTAGGAGGCCGTTCCTCCGAAGATCCATTGCCCGCGCGGGACGAAGAGGTTGTGTTTTTCGGTAAGGCCGCGCTGGCGCCGCATTTCGTTGACGGTCTGAGGACGTTCCTCGTGCTGCATGCAGCTCGTGCTGTCGGCCTGCGGGGCGAGGGACGCCGCGGCGTTCGTCTGTTGTGCACGGCTCTCCGGCGCCGTGCCTGCCAGGAGCAGGAGTGCCAGGAGCGTACTGGTGGTTATCTTGCGCATTGTTGTGCGTTTACGTTTAATCGTTAATATACCCATTCGAAATCGTCGACGTACATCACGTTTTTCGAGCAACCGGTGAAATAATCGCCGTAAGCGTTGCAGGCACATGAGATCACGAGCGAATACTTCCCTTCGGCAGGGCGCGTCTCGTGGTCGTACCATACGATGTCTAATTCGGCGTCCTGCATATCCTCGCCATCCGTCGATTGCGTGATCCAGAGCGATCCGTATCCCAGGATTTTGCCTTCCGATACGTTGTCGATGCCTTTTTCCGGATCCCATGCACCTTTGGTGGTCGTCATGCCGGATACGACCTCATGCGGGGCGTTCCAGTCGACGATCGCGACGAAAATACGAGCCATGTCCGGATCGCCCTTTTTGATATAGGGACAAATATCGCCCGAGGTGCGTACTTTGTCGACCGTGCCGACGTGGGCATGGTATTTTACCTTCATTGCCGAAGGACGTGCCGTAAATGCGTATGTTTGTCCGAACTGGACGGTGCCTGTGAAACTTTTATAGGCGAATTCTCCTGTGAACAGGTTGCCTGCGGCCAATACCAGCATATTGGTGCTGGTTAGTTTTGCAGCCGGTGCAGACTTCCCGAATTTCACGTCGGTAGAGGTGCAGAGCGTTTTTGTCATGGTATTGTTGCCGCTGCTCCAGAACGATTCTCCCGCGGCGTTGGGAAAAGCGAAGCCTCCGGTCATGCTCCAGCCCGACATGTCGCCGTTGGGGATTGGCTGTACCTCTCCGGCCGTAAATGTTCCGGTAGTTTCCGTGCCGTTGATAATGGCTCTGAAGTCGTAGCTGTGTGTCGCGATGATTCCCGTGCCGGCGGCCTGCGTATATACGGTTTGCTCTTTTACGGTTTGCGGAACCCACTGGGGCGCATAGGTCGCCGTGATGAAATCGTCGCCCTGCGACGTCCCTGCCATCGGCTGCCATTCGCCGCCGCTGCTGCGCAGGCCGAATTGCACGGTGGTGCCGGGCGTGAACGAAACCACGCGCAGCGTGACCGTATTGGCCCACAGGTCGTAGTCGTCCGCCGTTACGGGAACCAGCCCCTCCAGGCGGTAGGTCGTAGCGACCTCCGAGGAACCGCCGTTGGCGTCCTCGATGCGGAGCGTCACTTTCTGGTCGCCGGCTTGGCACGAAGCGAAGAACGCATCGGAGAGCGTCAGCCGGACGTTGTATTTGTCGACCGGTTCGAGGGAAATGCCCTCGGTCGTGCCGTTGAGCGCGTCGTAGCTCTTGTCGCCTACCGAAACCGTGAACCGGGTCAGTTCCGAGAAGGCCATGATCCGGTATTTCTTCTCTCCGGATCGGTACTTCTGGATTTCGGTGATGTCGAACCCTTCGCTGATGACGGCCGGATCGGGGCTGAAGATAATTTCGTCGTCCTTGTCGTCGGTATCGGGGTCGACGCTGATCAGCACGCAGTCGATAAAACCGGGCAGGTCGGGCGAATATTTGAACGTGAGGGTATACTTGCCGCCGGCTTTGACATTGGGGATGTAATCTTCCATTTCCACGTTCTTACCCTCGACATGCGTTCCGCGGAAGAGCCAGGCCAGCGACGTCATGCCTGCGGGCAGGGTGTAGTAACCCGTCCCCTCGGTCGTGAACCTGAGCGCCGGGACGCTGCCCGCTTCGGCGGCTTCCTCGTCGACCTTTTCCCCGCCGGCGATCCATACGGAATAGCCCGGGGAGAGGTTCTGGAGGATCGAATCGTCGAATTTCACCTCTACGACGGTGTTCACGATCTGGCAGACGACCGCAACGTTTGTGGTTTCGCCGGGTTTGACGGTGAACGTCTCCTCGCCCTTGTATAACCGTTTCGTGAAATCGGCGGGGGCTTCCTCTCCGGCTTCGACCGCTACGCGATAAGTGCCGGCCAACAGTTCCAGCCGTTCGGGACAGGCCTCTTTCGAGGTGTATTTGCGCAGCAGGCCGCCCTCGTCGTTGTAGATGTAGACGGTCTGGTGCTGCAACGGGTCGTATTCGCCGGTGTCGGCTGTCTGCCGGGTCGAGACCGTCATCGCCATGACGCCCGTGCGATTGTCGCTGCCCGCGGCGGAGTCGTCTTTCGAGCAGGCCGCGCCGAGGAGCACCGCGAGCAGTACGGCAAAATATGAGATATATCGTTTCATTATCGGTCGGCTTTAGTGGACGATGAGTTTGACAGTCTTGTGTGTCAGTACATTATCGTTGTCCGTCACGTCGAGGACGAAATTATGCTCGCCCGGGATTTCCAGCAGTATCTCGACGAATTTGGTGATCGAGAAGGTCACCGACGTCCGGTTCTTTACCTGCTCGTTGATCGGGAACCCGAATTCGCCGTGCAGGACTTCGACCAGTTCGTCGGGGATGTCGCAGATGTCGAATTTCTCCGGCAGGTTGATCACCGGCAGCAGCGGCCTGAGCGTTTCGGAGTCGATCGTCACGAAGAACGACTTGATGCCTTTGTCGGCCTCGATGTCGATGTCGATCACCATGTCCTTCTGCACTTCGTATTGCTGGTCGATGTCGTAGCCGCGCCACGTGATCCGGGGGCCCGTCTGCCCCGAGCTTTTATCGACTACGAGCGTCAGTACGGCTTCGGACGAGACGCCTTTTGCATCGGTCATCGTGAAGGCGAAGGTGTGCGTACCGTCGAATTCATAGAGCGCCCTGATCTGCCCTGCGATGTTGAAACTCTTGGCCGTCTGTCCTTTGAGCTCGCTGCCTACGGGGTAGCCGAAGCCCTTGAGGATAATCCCTGCCGCCGAAGATGCGTCGAGGGTGCATAGGTCGAATGTTTCGGGCAACTGGATGGCGGACATCGACGCCAGGAACTGGCTGTTGGTGGAGCCGACGGTCACTTGCAGCGATTCGATGCCGTTGGGTGAGGAGAGGTCGAATGCGAACGGCTCGATGCAGTTCCCCTCCGCGTCGAATATGGCGTCGGTCAGCGTGAAGGGCTGCGTCATGTCGTGCCCGGGCCAGGTGAGTGCCGGGGCGTTGGGGTCTTCGAGGAGCTCTTCCCCGAGGTTTTCCGTACCGTCGACGACGAATTTGTTGTCCTGGAGGATGCTGTTGTCGACTTTGACCGAGAAGAGGATGTTGCCCTTGTCGGCATAGCCGATTACGACCGAAACCTTGCGCCACTGCCCGGCCTTGACCCCGGTGATCTGCTTGCTGAATTTAGCGGGGACATCGGTGTCGGCGAAAGTGCCGTCGAATACGAAGTCCAGGGTGTTTTCCAGTGCCAGCGGTTTGAAATAGGCCGCCCGGGTTTCGGTTTTGAGGAAATCCAGGCTGGTGTCGCCCAGCGATACGGTGGCCTTGCTGGTGTCGGCCAGCATATCGGCCAGCTCGGGCGAATATTCCACCGAGACCTTGATGTTCTGCAGGGTGCAGACCACCTCTTCGGGCGAGGTCGTCTGTGCCTTGGTGATCGTAAAGTCGCTCGTCGCACCGTAGACGGGGTGTTCCCAGTCCACGCCGGGCATCGTGTCTTCCGAGCGGACTTCCATGCGGTAGGCGCCCACCTTCAGTTCCATCGGCGTCTTGAGCTGCTCCTTCAGCTCGGCATAGGTCATTTTAAGTACCTGCGCGTTGTCGGCGTCGAGGATCTCCACGATAAAGCTGTCCACGTCGGGAGCCGTAGCGCGCGTCCCGGATGCGGTGCGTGCGGCCTGCGTCTCGTCCGACGTGTCGTCGGGACGGATTTCGGTTTCGTCGTAGACGACTGTCATCGAGAGGTTGCCGATCGACAGATAGCCGGTCGTCCCGGCGGGCTCGGGGTTCGGATCCTCCTTGTACGGGGGCTCTTCGTTTACACAGCCGGTCGCGAAGAGTGCCGCAACCGCTAACATCGTAAGAAATTTGGTAAATGTTTTCATATCTTTCCCTGTTTTTATTTCTTTTCGGTATCGTCGATGGCTCCCTCGTTGACCTCGCAGTCGAGCGTCCGGGTATCGGTGTAATCCTCGCCGAGTGTGATGGTCAGCGTGGCGCTGCCCGCGTTTTTGGCATCGTAGGTGATGATGTGGCAGGTGCGCGGCGTCGTGGCGTCGAGCGTCTGGGCGGAGAAAGTCACCTCGGGGCCTTCCCCCGTGCCCGTCGGGCTCTGACGGCGTGCCGTGCCGGTCACCGTGAGCCGCGTGCCGCCCTTGACGAACACCGGTTCGTCGGCAGGGTCGCTGCCGGGCGTGAAGGCGAATTCATTGCCCGAGGCCGTCGTCACGGTGAACCTGGCATCGTGGAAATAGGCGAGGAACTGCTCCGTGGCGCGGATTACCACCTGCGAATTGGCCACCGTGGCGGTCAGATCTGCATTTACCGTGCGCCGGGGCAGCACTTCGATCTTTTGTTCGGCATAATAGTAAGGTTTGCCGGCTCCTTCCGCATCGGGGTCGCCGTGGGCGATCGCGACGGTGTAGCTGCCCATCCGGAAGACGGTTTCGCTCTGCTCGAACTCGGTGAGTGTATCCCATTTCTGCGTGCCCGTTTCGCCCGTTACCGTGAGCGAGAAAGCCCCGGCTGCGGGCGCTTCGGGCGTGCCTGAAGCCTCGGCCGAAGCCGTATCGATCGACGTGTCGGCCGTGCAGCTAACGGACAGGGTGCCGTACCCCGTCGTTTCCGGGGCGTTTTCCGTGGAGCATCCGGCGGCCAGCAGGCCCGCCGATGCCAATAGATATATAAGTTGTTTTTTCATAACAGTCCGGATCGTTCGGTAAAAGATGTTATCGGAATTCTCGGTTGCCTCGTGCGCTGCCGGGAGTACGGCGGGATATGCCGTTGTGCCGCCGGTCGGATTACCGGTATATGAAATATCCCGAGGCGTTTGCATGGGTCGGGATGTCCGGAATTTTATGCGCATGGGTATGAGTTTTTTATTGGCAATGTGCAAAAATAGACATGCGGCGCGTATCTTGGAAATAAATTCAACGAATGTCCGGTTTTTCATCACGAACACCCTGTCCGGCGAACCTGTTCGAACCTTTTTTTTGTCTTTTTCGGCACAGGATGCACCCGCCCGCGGGCTGTGTGCCGACCGTCCGTGCTGCACGGCGGCCCGCCGCGGCAATACCCCGCCGCAAGAAAAAACCTCCCTGCAATTGCAGGGAGGTCGGGGATAAAGGCCTCTGGGAGACCTTCGGGATTATTATTGATGGGAAATTAGTAAACCCACTGAATATCATCTATGTGAAGATAATTTTTTGAACACCCGTTCATATAATCTCCATAGGCATTTGCGGCACATGAAATTACAAGCGAATAATTCCCATCTGCTGGTTTGGTAGTTTGGTCGTACCACTGGATCTGGATTTTGGCATTTTGCCAATCTGAGGCAGAAGTCGTTTCGGTGAGCCAAAGTGAGCCATAACCGATAATCTGTCCTTCCCCGGGATTTTTTGTAGTTTCTGGATCCCATGCCCCAACACAGCCATTGTTTGATCCAAAGAGAACATATGTAGATGAAACCGTGTGCTGTGTCGTCCAATCGACAATCGCAACAAAAATACGTGCTTTATCTTGGGTGTCTTTTTCCAATGGACCCTTTAATATATTCAGGTCAACTGGTTCTACCTTTGCACGGTATTTTACTTGAAGAGCAGTTGGACGGGTTTCAAAAAAGTATTTTTGTCCGAAATTAACAGCTCCAGTTCCACCTAAACCAGCACTTGTGTATTTAAATGTTCCGGAAAATAAATTACCAGCGGCCAAAACAAACTTACTTATTGACTGTAAAATGGCATAATGATTTTCCCCTTCTCTTCCTTGTGTACATAAGGTTGGAGTTTGGTCGTTATTGCCACTTCCCCAAAATGTGGAGGTTTCTGAAGTGTTGAAACAAGGTAATGAACTATCTTCCATATCTCCATACGGAATGATATCTCCTGTTTTCGTAGTAAATTGCCCAGTATATTCCGTTCCGTCTACGGTCAGTTTGTAATCGTATGTGTTGTTTGCGAAAACACCGGTTCCTTCTGTAATGCGCCAAAACGGTTGTACAGAGTTGGGAGTAGTCCAATCCGCCGCCGTAAATTGCGTGCCCCAGTCGGGTTTTATTTCCGCTTTTGTATTGTTTTCGGTAATTTCGGCGGTCTGCCATGCAGTCTCTGTCGATTTTTTATATTGTACGCTGACAGATGTCGCCTCGGCGGGAATATTCTTGAGTGTGAATGACGCAGTGTTCAGCCAAAGATCTGCATCCTCGTTATAGGTAATTAGGGACGGCATATAAAATGTCAATCTTTGAGTCGTTTGCTGTCCGGCCAAATCGGTTACGACTACCTCGAAAATATGTTCGCTGCCAGGGGCGGCTAGTCCGGCGATCAAAGGTATGAGTTCAGTAATATTGAAGATTGTAGATTTCTGATACTGAATAGCAACGCCGCTGGTCATCCCAGGAAGCCCTAAATCAGTACTGAAAAGATCGAGTTCTTTAAGTTCCATTTCGTTCAATACTTCCGACGTGATATTTACCATAAGCCCTGCGATACCTCCCGGGACGGTAATCTGGATATTGGCCTCATAATCGGTGCCGCATTTAGTAATGTCGTGCGGTTCGTTCATATCCTGATTCGGCCATACGAGCGACGGAGCGGCGATGGGGGCGAACTGCGGGGCGTCGACCGCTTTCTTATAGAGCGTTCCGGCTTCGAAGGCTTCGGTGCGGTTGACCGTGACCGTGGCCATCTGGTTGTCGGAGTCGATTACGTCGAGCGTCAGCGTGGGGTAGAGGTCAGCCGGGACGTTGAAGAAGGCTTCGACGTGGTCGCCGCTCGCCGCATCGGGCGTATATTGCAGTGCGATGACGTTCGACTGGTCGGTTGTGCTGAGGCTGGCAACTGTCTCGGCACCCCCGTTTTCGAGGCCGAAATCGAGGCTCGAAGCCGAAAGCTTCTGGGTTTCCCCGCCGGCGGTCAGCAGCAGGTATTTCACCTTGTCGGCCGGCGTGGCGATGGAGAAATTGAGGATCGACGTAAGGCGGTGCAGCGTGAAGGTGACGTCTTTGCCGTCGGCCTTGCCCGCCTCGTCGTCAGCGGTGTAGGCCCTGGGGGTGGCGACCAGCGCGTCGTAGGCGCTGTTGAAATCGTTGCCCGTCTGCGTACGCAGGTTCCCGAACGGGAGGTTGGCCGTGGTGCCGGTGACCTTCGCGTGGGGGAAGAAGGCATAGTAATTGCCGCCGCCCGCTGCGAAATCGTTGAGCGAACCTTCGAATGCGGCCGAGGTGGCGTTGTAGTCGAATTTGGCAGCCGTGGCCGGTGCCGTGCCGCCGGTTTTGACAGGCAGGATGCCCAGGGCGTCGCCGGCTTCCCATTCGGCCGTGAAGGCACTTTCGCCGACATGGATGTTGGCGCGGGTGCCGTCGTTTTCGGCGACATTGGCATAGACTTTAATAAGCGAACCGTTGCTGGTTTCCGGAGTGGCATTCGCCTCGTCGAACTTGTTGCAGCCGGCCAGCGATACGAGGGCGGCTGCACAGAAGAGCGGTTTAAGAATTTTTTTCATGGCGCTGCGGTGTTAGGCTTCGTCGGATTCGCTCATGAAGCTGTCGTCATAGGACATCGGACTAACAGGCCCGCTTGGATTTGATGTGGCAAACCCCTTTTCAGTCGTAATCTCGATTACTTCGATGGTAGGGACAGAGTACTTCCCCCCCCCTTGTTTGGCTAATTCAATTCCCATGATATGCAATAGTTTAAAGTTACGTAACAAAAGTAGATTCGCGTAGCCGTAAATGAAAATAAATTCAATGAACCGGAGGATTTTTCCAATGAATCAGCCGATTTGAGGGATGGCGGCCGGATTGAAATGATAAGATGAAAAACGTAAAAGTATGTACGGTGGACAAAAAAGGCCATCCGGGAAATCCGGATGGCCTTGTGACGAGGGTGCCCCTGTCTGTTATTTCACGTATTTGTCGAGCCAACCGAAGAATTCGCGGTTCCAGACGAGCGAGTTCTGGGGTCTGAAGACCTGGTGTGCCTCGTTTTCGAATTCCACCAGCCGCGCCGGGATGCCGCGCACGCGGGCGGCCGTGAAGGCTTCGAGCGACTGCGTGTAGGGGATCCGGAAATCGTATTCACCCGTGAAGATCAGGATCGGCGTATCCCATTTGTCGACGAATTTGTGCGGCGAATTGGCGTAGGAGCGCTGTGCGACCTGGTTCGACCGATCCCAATAGGGGCCTCCGTAGTCGTTGTTGATGAAGAACAGTTCTTCGGTCTCACCGTACATCGACTCGAAGTTGAAGATGCCGCAGTGGGCGATGAACGCCTTGAAACGCTTTTCGTGGCAGCCGGCCAGGAAGAATACCGAGTAGCCGCCGTACGATGCCCCGACGCAGCCCATGCGGGTTTCGTCGGCCCACGGCTCCCCGGCCACGTCGTCGATGGCCGAGAGGTAGTCGCAGATGTTCTGCCCTGCGTAGTCGCCCGATATCTGGTCGAGCCACTCCTGCCCGAACGAGGGCAGGCCGCGGCGGTTGGGCGCCACGACGACGTAGCCCTGTGCGGCCATCAGCTGGAAATTCCAGCGGTAGCTCCAGAACTGCGACACGACGCTTTGCGGGCCGCCCTGGCAGTAAAGCAGGGTGGGGTACTTCTTGGCCGGGTCGAAATCGGGCGGCAGGATCACCCACGTCAGCATCTGCTTGCCGTCGGTGGTCTTCACCCAGCGTTTCTGCACCTCGCCCATCCTGATGTTGTCGTAAACCGGTTTGTTGATGGCCGAAAGCTGCGTCAGCGTGCCGTCGGCGGGGTCGACGCCGAAGAACTCGGTGGCCATCGAGATCGTGCACATTTCGGCGACGATCCTATCGCCGGCCATCGAGAAGGCGTTGATGTCGTGGTCGCCGCGGGTTACCACCTCTACCTCGCCTACGGAGGGTGAGATGCGGCAGATCTGGTGTGTCGCCTCGATCGGTGCGATGAACCAGATGCGGTCGTTGCCCTCCCAGACGACGTTCATGGCGTTGTAGTCGAAATCCTCCGTCAGATCCTGCATCTCGCCCGTCCGGCAGTCGTAGAGGAACAGGCGTGCCTTGTCCGACTCGTTGCCTGCGCGGCGCTGTGAAAGGAAGGCGATTTTCGTGTCATCGGGCGACCATACGGGGTATTTGTCGTAACCGGCCATGACGGCCTTGTCGCTTGCGACGGGCTCCCCGGTATTGACATTGACCGGCTTGCAGATGTTCTGCGTCACGCCGCTTTCGAGCACATAGACGAAGATGTCCGAGTCGGTCGAAACGGCGTATTCTGTGCCGGTGAGCGGCTTGCAGGTATAGGCCAGCATCGTTCCGGCGTTGTTCCAGGCGATTTCGGCCATGTCGAAATAGGGCGCCAGCGGGGCGTCCCACTGTGCATCGGGCATGATGTCCGTGCCTCCCGTCACGAGGCCCTTGCCCAGTTCGCCGATGAAGATATGGCGGTAGGAGCCTTCGTCCCAGTAGTCCCAGTGGCGGGCCATCAGGTCGTCGTAGATGCGGGCCTTCGACTTGTCCATGTCCTTGTATACGTCCGACGATTTGCGCCGCGCCGTCTGCACGGCCTGTACCCACCAGATGTGCTTTTCATCGGGGCTGACACCGAATCCTTCGACGTCGGGGACACCCTCGCCCCCGCCGCTGCCCGTAACCTGGGTCGCGTCGCCGCCAGCGGCGTTCATCCGCCACACCTGCATCGAGCCGCTGCGATCCGACAGGAAATAGATTTTCCGCCCGTCGGCACTCCACTTGGGATCGGCGTTGTTCGACGCCGTGTCGGTAAGGCGCGTCACGGCGCCCGATGCCATATCCTGCACCCAGATGGTCGTCACGCCGCGGTTTTGGGCCATGTTGTAGTCGGTTTGCGCATAGAGGAGCGTCTTGCCGTCGGGCGAGAGCGACGAGGAGCCTGCACGGCTCATTTTCCACATCACCTCGGGGGTGAGCCTGCCTGCGGCGATTTCGTCGGCCGTCAGGGCGTTGTCGATCGTAAGCGGTTGCGGGCGCCTGTCGTCGCATGCGCCCAGTCCCACAGCTGCAATAGCCATAAAAAGGAGTAATTTTTTCATTTTGGTCGGGGTTTCTTCTATATTATTCGTATTTTCGCGTTCAAATCGAGCCAGCATGGACTATACCGTATATTTTGCAGATAAAGCCGTGGTTTTCACTGCGAAGACCCCTGGCGAGGGATGGTATGCCGTGACGCCCGCACCGGACGGCGGCATATCACGAGCGAAGGTAACGAAAATTCTCGAATCGTACAACAAGGCGGCTGTCGTCACGCCCGATCCCGGGGCGGCGTTCGGGGCCTTTGCCGCGGAGTTCGCGCTTATAGAGGCGGCGGGCGGCGTGGTGGTCAACGATTGCGGCCAATGGCTGATGATCCGCCGCAACGGCCGCTGGGACTTGCCCAAGGGGCACCTCGAATGCGGCGAGCGGATCGAGGAGTGCGCGGCCCGCGAGATCGAGGAGGAGACGGGTGTCCGCGCCGGGGTGGTGCGACCCCTGTGCGATACGCTGCATGCCTATTATTTCCCCAAGACCGAACGCTGGGAGCTGAAACGCACCCACTGGTACGAGCTGCATACGGCATCCTGTGCCCGGCTTGTGCCTCAGGCCGAAGAGGGGATTGAGCAGGTGGTGTGGTGTACGCCCGCGGAGGTCACCCGCAACCTGCGGGATGCTTTCCCGACGATCCGCTGCGTGGTGGCGGCGATGGGAAAGTAGCGCGGCGGCGATCATAGGGGTTGGGGTGACGCCGGGTCGTTCCGGCCGTCTTTTCTGGCCGGCGTAACCGGTGTGTTTCCCCGCCCTCCCCCGTGGCTTTCTCTTCGGAGCCTTCCCCTGACCTTCCCCAGATCTTTTCCCTGATACTTATCCGGCGATGCCCGGCGGAGCCCGTACCGGTTCCCGTCAGGCGAACAGGTCGTTGAGCGATTCGCTCATGCTCGGATGGGTGTAGATCGAATTGCTCAGGTCGTGTGCCGTGACGCCGTGCTTCATGGCTGTGGCGACGGTGTTGATGACTTCGCCCGATTCGGCTCCGAAGAGCGTGCACCCCAGTATCTCGTCGGTCTTGGCGTCGATGACGGCTTTGAGCACACCCTCCGTCGAACCCAGTATCCGCGAACGCGGGAATGCCGCGACGGCGATCCTGTTGACGCGGATGTCGCGCCCGGCCTTGCGTGCCTCCTCTTCGTGCATGCCCACATGCGAGAGCGTCGGTTCGATGAAGACCGAATAGGGAACGGGGCCCCGGTTGGCCGTGGTGCGGGCTCCGTCGCCCAGCAGCACGTCGCGTATGATCCGGAAGTCGTCCAGCGAAACATAGGTGAATTGCAGCCCGCCCGTCACGTCGCCTGCGGCGAAGACACGGGGAGCCGTCGTGCGCAGGTGTGCGTCGACCCTGACGGCACCCCGGTCGTCGGTTTCGATCCCGGCGGCCTCGAGGTTCAGCCCTGCGGTGGCGGGGCGGCGTCCCGTGGCGAGCAGCACGGCGTCCCCGTCGATTTCGTATTTTCCGCCTGTCTGTGTGTCGGCCACGGCGACCCTGACGCCCCCGGCGGTGTCGCTCACCGATTCGACCCGCGCGCCTATGCGGAATTCGATGCCCTTTTTTTCCAGCGCCTCCCGTACGGCGGCCGCAATGTCGCGGTCTTCGCGCGGGATCAGCTCCGCAAACCCTTCGAGCACGGTGACTTTCGATCCGAATGAGGCGTACATCGAGGCGAATTCCAGCCCGATGTATCCGCCGCCCACGATTACCAGGTGCTGCGGCAGCTCTTCGAGCTCCATGATCGAGGTGCTGGTATAGACCCGCCTGCTCTGCGCGATGCCTTCGATGGGCGGGATTACCGTCTCGGCGCCGGTGTTGATGACGATGTATTTGCCGCCGATCTGCTGCGTCCCTTGGGTGGTTTTCACGGCGACGGTTTCCGGGGAGGCGAAACTGCCTTCGCCCGTGTAGACGTCGATACGGGCGTTGTCGGCCAGCTTGTGGTAATTCTTGTCCCGCAACAGGTCGACCAGCGCCGTTTTCGAGGCGACGGACTCCCTGTAATAGTCCCGCCGCTGCCCGAAGGTCAGCGGGTGCCCTGCGGCTGCGAGCCCGGCACTGTGGATCAGGGCTTTGGTCGGTATGCAGCCGATGTTGATACAGGTTCCCCCGTACATTTTGTCCGAGCGTTCGACCATCGCGACGCTCCAATCGTGTGCGGCCAGTTCGGCGGCGAGGGTCTTGCCCGCTTTGCCGAAGCCGATGATGACGGCATCATATTGTTTCATAACTTTCCCTGTTTTAAGTTTCCCGGTGGCATGTGGCCTTCTCCGGCTCATTGTTCCCGTAATGCAAATATCGGGGTTTTATGCCGTCGGGGAAATGGCCGCACTGCCGGATGTGTTGGCAATAATTCCCGTTCGCGGGTTGCGGGGCGTTATTCGCCCGCAGGGGACTCGAACCGCAGCCGTGCGGTGTCCTTGTATTTGCGGGAAATTTCGATTTCCTGTCCGCCGACGTTGACCCGGAGGGGTGGTATTCGCCGACGTTGCTGGCCGGCGGTTTCAAGGTGTTTTTTATCTCGGTCATGTACGGAATGCTGATTTACGGGGCGTCGCTGGTTATCCGGATGCTCCAGAAACCGAAAATCTGAAGCGGGAGCGCCGGCCCTTAGAG
>ULVJ01001391.1_pt1 | contig 13459 bp, 9 predicted proteins | sample 1959361 | NCBI WGS metagenome assembly ULVJ01 (sample SAMEA4835784, study PRJEB28245) | human gut metagenome | biome: gut microbiome; material: fecal sample | place: Denmark | collected 2008
AGCCAAAAAAGGAGCAGATTTTCCAAATACGGAAGATCTGCTCCTTTTAACCGAATCAAGGGAGTCCCCTGTTTCAATTACGAATATCCACCTGACGGTTTATAAGTGTGATCATTTATTCTTTCTGATCCTGCAGGCGCATGCTGTGTAAAGTACGTCTGTGGAAGAGTTCAGTGCTGTCTCACAGGAATCCTGGATCACGCCTACGATGAAACCGACACCAACTACCTGCATGGCAACATCATTGGGGATTCCGAAAAGGCTGCAGGCCATCGGGATCAGAAGAAGAGAACCGCCGGCAACTCCGGAAGCACCAGCCGCACTTGCAGCAGCCAGGATGCAGAGGATCAGAGCGGTCGGGAAGTCTACGCTGATACCGAGTGTATGTGCAGCTGCCAGAGCCATGATGGAAATGGTGATCGCTGCACCACCCATGTTGATGGTCGCACCAAGAGGGATGGAGATGGAGTAGGTATCCTCATCAAGTCCGAGATCCTTGCACAGCTCCATGTTTACCGGAATGTTGGCGGCAGAGCTTCTTGTAAAGAAGGCTGTGATACCACTGTCCTTCAGGCAGCGCAGAACCAGCGGATATGGATTCTGGCGTGTGCAGATGAAAGTAATGATCGGGTTGATCACCAGTGCGACAAAGAGCATGGTTCCCACCAGTACACAGATCAGACGGCCATAGCTTAACAGTACACTAAGTCCCTGCTCGGAGATGGTTGTGAAGATCAGGCCCATGATACCAAATGGAGCAAGGCTGATGATCCATCTTACGGCTGTGGAGGTTGCATCGGAAATGTTTTCGATGACAGTCTTGGTAGTTTCACTTGCGGCCTTCAGTGCGATACCGAAGATGATGGCCCATGCAAGGATACCGATATAGTTGGCGTTGACAAGTGCGTCAACCGGGTTGGAAACAATGTTCATCAGAAGGTTTTTGAGGACCTCTGCAACACCGCTTGGCGGAGTGACGTCGGAAGTATTTGTACTTTCGGAAAAAGTCAGCATGATCGGGAACAGGCGGCTGGAGATCACAGCTGCCAGTGCTGAGAGTATATTTCCCAGAAGATAAAGTACAACAACGAATTTCATGTTTGTTTTCTGGCCTTTTCCCATGTGGCACAGAGAGCTCATTACCAGGAAGAACACCAGAAGCGGAGCAATTCCACGAAGAGCACCGACGAACAGATCACCGAGAATGGAGATCACAGATGCCTGAGGGATCGCAAGTCCGAGAATGATACCAACGATCAGACCACAGATGATACGCTTGATCAGGTTGATGCTGTTCCATTTTTGAATCAGTTTTTTCATAACTAGTTTCCTCTTTCCTATTGTGTGAGTGTGCTAAAAAAATGCTGAGCCGCAAAGCAACGATCCAGTGTAAAGGGCGGATCGTTCTAAGCCGGTATTACTGCATCGCGTAAAAGCACAACAGGATAATTATATACAATTATGTCCGCCTTGTAAAGACAAATGTACATAAAACGCGAGAAAGCTCAGACTCGTATTTTCCGGAAGCTTACAGCAAAGAACAGAACCTCCGCAAAGCCTGTAATTCCCCATGAGAAAATATACAGGAGATAAAGTGAGGAAATGGTCTGGAAGTGTGCAAACACCGTATAGAACCAGATGACACGGAATACACAGGATCCCAGAATGATGATGATGGTCGGTGGGATACTTTTTCCGATGCCACGGGAAGCGGCGATACTGCAATCCATAAAACAGCTGAAGGCATAGCTGAAGCCCATGATCCGGATCCTCTCCATGCCGGCATCGATGACTGCCGGTTCTGTGGCAAACAGTGACAGAAACTGCGGACCGAAAACAAGAAGCAGTCCACCAAGGATCGCGCCTGCGATGAAGGCATAGGTAAGGCTGATCCCATAAGTTTTCAGCATACGTTTTTTATTTCCGGCACCCCAGTTCTGACCGATGAAGCTTGCGCATGCAGTATAGAAAGCAAACATGACGTTGTAGATCAGAGAGTCTGCATTTGCGGCAGCGGCATTTCCGGAAACCGTGACTGCATCGAAGGAGTTGACACCGGCCTGTACGAACAGATTTGCAATGGCAAAAATTCCATTCTGCAGACCTGTGGGAATACCAAGAAGCAGTACTGCTTTACAGGCCTTCGGGTGAAGACGGAGCTTACGCAGGGATACCCTGCATTCGTCTTTTCTCCGAAGGAGGTGGATCATTACCAGCGCTGCGGAGATATACAGTGCGATCGCGCTGGCAGTTGCCACACCTGCGGCGGCCATATGACAGACGATAACGAAAAACAGGTTCAGAAGAACGTTGATCACTCCGGCAATGGAAAGATAGATCAGCGGTCGCTTCGTATCGCCGCGGGCACTTAATACGCCGTTACCGAAATTGTATACAGCCATGGCCGGCATACCCAGAGCATAAATCTTCATATATAAAACAGCCTGGTCCATCAGCTCCGGTTTCGTATTCATCATGGACAGCATCTGTCCGGAAAACAGAAGACAGACGACACAGACCAGAAGTCCTGCGATGGCACAGAGAAGAAGAGATGTATGAATCGTTTCTTCGGTACCTTTTCTGTTTTCGGCACCCAGCTCGTGTGCTACACGAACATTGACTCCGGCGCCCATGCCGATCAGGATTCCGGTAAATAAAGTGACCAGCAGAGTTGTGGAACCCACAGCTCCAAGTGCCATGTAATCTGCAAATCGCCCTACAACCGCAACATCACTTAAATTAAAAAGAACCTCCAACACCTGGGACCCCATCAGGGGAAGGCTAAAGAGGAGGATATTTTTCCAGAGAGAGCCGGAGGTCATCTCAATGGAAGACGTTTTCTTTTTTTCATTTTCACACATAGTTTACCTCATAAAAATTATAAAAAATTCCTTCATCCAAGGTATACAATACTATGTTGGAATAGGTTTGTAAAGAGGGGAAAATAGCTCTTTTACCAGGCGCAGAGGTTTGTTTTTATTTATAGATTCTACATTGATTTCAGTACGAACAATGATATAATAAATGAGAGTAATAAGAAAGTATTTTCAGAAATATTGGAAATATAAAATAAAGCAGACCAAGGAGGAACTCAATACAATGAAAATCGGAAATGATATTTATTATGTAGGAGTAAACGATCATCAGGTAGACCTGTTTGAGGGACAGTATGTAGTGCCAAACGGAATGTCCTACAACTCCTATGTGATCAAAGATGAGAAGATCGCAGTTATGGACACTGTAGATGCCGGCTTCACAGAAGAGTGGCTGGGAAAAGTTGCAGAGGTTCTGGATGGTGCGAAACCGGATTATCTTGTAGTCCAGCATATGGAGCCGGACCATGCAGCAAATATTGAGAATTTCATGAAAGCATACCCGGATACAACTGTTGTTGCCAACACAAAGACCTTTACCATGATGGAGAATTTCTTCCGTGGAATGGATCTGGAAGGAAAGAAACATATTGTAGCCAACGGTGACACCCTGACACTTGGAAAACACGTCCTTACTTTCGTATTTGCACCGATGGTTCACTGGCCGGAGGTTATGGTTACATATGACAGCACAGACAAAGTTCTGTTTTCCGCAGACGGCTTTGGCAAATTCGGAGCTCTTGATGTAGAAGAGGACTGGGACTGCGAAGCACGTCGCTACTATATTGGAATCGTCGGAAAATACGGTCCGCAGGTACAGAAGCTTCTCAAGGCAGCAGCAACTCTTGATATCCAGACCATCTGCCCGCTTCACGGACCGATCCTTACCGAAAATCTTGGACATTATCTGGAGAAATATGATATCTGGTCTTCTTATAAAGTAGAGAGTGAAGGAGTAATGATCGCCTACACATCTGTATACGGACATACAAAGAAAGCAGCAGAGCTTCTTGCACAGAAGCTGGAGGAAAAGGGCTGCCCGAAGGTTGTTGTCTGCGATCTTGCAAGAGAAGACATGGCAGAGGCAGTGGAGGATGCTTTCCGCTACGGCAAGCTGGTACTGGCCAGCATTACATACAACGGAGAAGCATTCCCGTTTATGCGTACATTCATCGAGAACCTGACAGAGCGTAATTACCAGAACCGCACCATCGGCCTCATTGAGAACGGAAGCTGGGCACCGACTGCAGCTAAAGTCATGAAAGGAATGTTCGAGAAGAGTAAAAATATCACATGGCTTGAGAACAATGTAAAGATCATGTCCTCCCTCAGCGATGAGAATGTGGCAGAGATTGATGCAATGGCAGAGGAGCTCTGCAAGTAATTTCTGAATGTTAGAACAGCTTATAAAAAATAAAGATATAACATAATAAAAAGACGTGGATCCGTAAGGCCACGTCTTTTTTATTTACCAAGTAACAGTTACATCCTCTTACACCACATAAATCCATAAGCCGGAAGCTCCACGTCCTTAAGCTCCAGTGTCTGATCAGTGATCAGATCGCGGAAGGTTCCCTCCTCCTGCATCCAGGCAGTTTTTTCGCTGTCACTGAAATTGAAGATTCCGATGAAACGTTCGTTTCCTTTCTGGCGGAGGATGCAGAGAATGCTGTCATCATGAACATCGTATGTATATACATCACAGTCTTTATCAAAAACAGATTCCTGGCTGCGGATCTGCTCCATGCGGCTAAGAGTCTGGAAGATCTGTCCCTCAACGGAGGATTTGGAGTTCCTTTTTCCGGCAAGCTCCCACTGGAAAGCACCACGGTGGATATAACGGGAATCTGCAGCCTTATCCGGATCCTCTTTATAGGAATAATCATTGAGACGTCCGATTTCATCGGAGCTGTAAAGCATCGGGATCCCGGACTGGGTAAGCATATATGCGTGAAGCATCAGATCCTCGCGGATACCCCTTTTCAGCTTCTCGTCATCTTTTTCAAAAAGAGCAGCCTCGATCCCGCACATGGAAGCAGTAGTTCCGCAGAAGCGGGCATCCTGAGTTACCGGGTCATCATTATAGAGCTCTCCGCGACTGTCGCTTCCCGGATACTTTCCTGTAAAGAAATCATTCAGGTAACGCTTATGGGATGGCTCATCCATGTCCCATTCTTTCAGGGTGGCGAAATCAAGTCCCCAGCCGATATCGTCATGGCAGCGGAGATAATTCAGGAAGGTGTACTGCTTCGGAAGGCTGTTTACAATATCCATCTGTTTTTTCAGAAGGCGGATATCACGAGTGGCAATGCTGTTCCAGGTTGTAGCCATGGTTGTTACATTGTAAAGCATATGGCATTCCGGTTTCTCTACGGTTCCGAAATAGGGAACAACCTTCTCCGGCTCCATAACGACCTCACCCAGAAGTACGACACTTGGGCAGACGATCTCGGCGATCATGCGCATCATACGAACGATCGTATGCACCTGCTTCAGGTTACGGCAAGGAGTTCCCAGTTCCTTCCAGATATACGGAACCGCATCGATACGGATCACGTCCATTCCCTGGTTTGCAAGGAAGAGGAAGTTGTACATCATCTCATTGAAAACACGGGGATTGCCGTAGTTCAGATCCCACTGGTACGGATAAAAGGTAGTCATGACATAGTGACCGATATCCGGAAGCCAGGTAAAGTTCCCCGGAGCAGTGGTTGGGAATACCTGTGGTACGGTCTTTTCGTACTCGTCCGGGATCTCACGGTTGTTGTAGAAGAAGTAACGGCTCATATATTCGCCGTCACCCTGGCGTGCTTTTTTGGCCCACTCATGATCCTCGGAAGTGTGGTTCATAACAAAATCCATACACAGGTTCATTCCGTTTTTGTGGCATTTATCTGCAAGGGCAGCCAGGTCCTTCATGGAACCAAGGTCCGGGCGGACTTTGCGGAAGTCGGCTACTGCGTAACCACCGTCGGAACGGCCCTTCGGGGTATCCAGGAACGGCATCAGATGCAGGCAGTTCACGTTGCATTCCTTAAGATATGGAAGCTTGGCAGAAACTCCCTTGATGTTGCCGGCAAAATTGTCAATATAGAGCATCATGCCAAGCATATCCTTCTGGCGGAACCAGTCCGGATTTTTTTCTCTTTCCAGGTCGCGGTTTTTGAGCACGCGGCGGCGTGCTGTAAAATACTGGTACATCTGGTCGCAGAGCTCTGCAAACATATCGTCATTGTGATAAAGCTCTGTGTACAGCCATCGAAGCTCGTCGTGATGATGGTTTAAACGTTCCTGAAAAATTTCCTGATCTTTTTTCATGATTTCCTCCCTGAATAGATATTTATAGATGCCGGGAAACCTGTAAAATATTTCCCGGCGGTAATGGTTATCTGACATTTTTCCACAGAATTATAGCATGAAGTTTCCGGTACATGAATATACGGGTTGTTATGGAATATGGAAAAATGTTGTAAGTATTTTCAGTCTCCGGTTGTCTGTCGTCGTATCAGAACCGGAGTGATCTTTTTGTGGATCGGTTTTTGAAGCGGTGCCGGTTTTCTTTTCTTCATTTCGTTCATCTGTTCCACAAGCAGTTCCATGGTAGTCTGTGCGATCACATCAATCTGCTGTCCAATAGTAGTGATCGGAATGATGGACTCCGTAGCAATGGGTGAATTATCGAATCCGATGATCTGATATTCATCCGGCAGACAGTTGTATTTCTGGAAGATCAGATTGAGAAATATATTTGCGTAAGTATCATTGGATAAAAATATGCCTTTTTTCTGACCGGAATATTTACTGTCAATATCCTGAAAGATCACACGCATCTGTTCAAAGAGCTCCTGATAGGAATCACCGGAAACATTAAGGTTCAGTTCATAAGGAACATGATATTCCCGGCATGTTTCCTCAAAGGCACGGATACGGTCATAAGCCGGAATATTCTCAGGTACATGGACATTGATGTGGATCAGTACATCACACTGATTACGTATCAGCAGAGAAGTAGCCTGCATGCTGCCCATGTAATTGTCTGTTGTAACGCTGCATATATGTTCTGCTTCACGTTCAATGGCGATCACAGGAATATTATAGGAAGCCAGTTTTTCAGAGGAAAGAGTATGGTTGAGAACAATAAGTCCTTCAATCTTATAAGCCATCAGCTCGTCCAGATACTGCATTTCTTTCTCCGGGCCGCCATCACTGACAAAAACCAGAAATTTGTAATGATAATCGGAGTAACTTCGAAGAAGCTGTGTCAGCATTTCGGAATAATAATGAAGATAAAGGTTCGGGACAATGATCCCTACAAATTCGCTTTTTCCATTGGCAAGAACCCTGGCAAGCTTGTTTTTTCTGTAGCCGAGCTCATCAAGGGCTTTTGCGATCTTTTCCTGATTTTCCAGGGTCAGAGAATCCGGATGATTGAAATATCTGGAGATCGTAGTCTTGGAAAAACCAGTGTATTCTGCAATATCGGCAAATGTTACCTGTTTTTTAGCCATAAAAAAATAGTCTCCTTTTAACAGCAGAAAGTTATGATACGGAATGCAGATGTGATCATATAAGAGAAATCTGCAGACCGTACAAGATAATTGGATTGATGTAATTAAGTATAACAATACAGACGTTAAATAGCAATAAAAAAATAACCAGTTAAGTTACCGGTAACTTTTCTTGAATAAATTAACAAAAAAGGTTGACAGAAGCTATGTCATATAGTAGTATCAAATTATAAAGTAACCGGTTACTTTACCGGTTACTAAACAAGAACGAAAGAACAAAAACGGGAGGAAAAGAGAATGAAAAAAGGTTCTGCGAAAGCTGTTCCGGCAGGAAAAAGAACTGCTGCAGAAAAGCTTCAGTATGTGAAAAAGAACTGGCAGCTGTATGTGTTTTTTCTGCTGCCTGCACTTCTTCTGACGATCATCTTCAAATACGTGCCCATGGGTGGCGTACTGATCGCTTTTGAGGACTACAATGTCATTGATGGTGTATTTGGAAGCAAATGGGTAGGACTGGAATACTTCCGGAGATTTCTGGCATCACCGGATTTTATGAATTATCTTGTGAACACTCTGAAACTGAGTATTTACGGACTACTGTGGGGATTTCCGATTCCGATCATCCTGGCACTTCTTCTGAATCAGATTCGGAGAGCCGGGATCAGGAAAAAAATTCAGCTTCTGATCTATGCGCCGAATTTTATTTCCGTTATCGTACTCTGCGGTATGGTTCGTATGTTTCTTTCACCTGTAGGTCCGCTGAATAAACTGATCGGTTCCGATGCCAACTGGATGACTATGCCGGCAGCATTTCGTACCATTTACATAGCCAGCGGAATCTGGCAGACAGCCGGATGGGCATCCATTATGTATACTGCAGCACTTGCCAATGCAAGTAAGGATCTGGAAGAGGCAGCAGTGGTGGATGGAGCAAATATCCTGCAGCAGATCTGGTATGTACAGCTTCCGGCTATTAAAAACATCATTGTGATCCAGTTTATCCTTCAGGCCGGAAATATTATGAGCATTGGTTTTGAAAAAGCATATGCACTGCAGACAGATATGAACCTTCCTGCATCTGAGATTCTTTCTACTTATGTATACAGAATCGGTCTTCTGAATGGAGACTATGGATATTCTACAGCAGTGGGGCTGTTTAATTCAGTGATCAATGTAATTCTTTTGATCTTTGTAAACTGGGTAGTCAAGAAACTGAATGACGGAGAGGGATTATAGGAGGTGCTGTTATGGCAAAAGCAAAGAAAAAGAAATATTCGGCATCTGACAAAGCCATTTTAGGAATCGGATACGTACTTCTGGGTGCATTTGTACTTTCCATTCTGGTTCCGCTTTTATATGTTGTGATCGCATCCTTTATGGATCCGAATGTGCTGAACAGCCAGGGGATCAGCTTTGATGTGCGGAAGTGGACGATCGATGCGTACCGCAGAGTTCTTGAAAATAATATGATCTGGAGAGGCTTTGCAAACTCATTTTTTTATTCCCTGGTGTTTACCATTATTTCAGTTCTGGTAACTCTGCTGGCAGCATATCCAATGTCCAAGAAAGAATTTGTGGGAAGAAATTTCTTCAATGTTATTTTTCTCATTACCATGTTTTTCGGTGGAGGAATGATCCCGACTTTTATCCTGATCAATCAGTTGCATCTGGTAAATACAATCTGGGCAATCCTGCTTCCGGGTGCGTTTAATGTCTGGAACATGATCCTTGCCAGAACCTATTATCAGTCTATCCCCAAGGAACTCAGAGAGGCATCTGCCATTGACGGTGCCACGGAAATCGAGCATTTTTTCAAGATTATGATGCCGGTATGCAAACCGATCATCGCAGTGCTTGCACTGTGGTCCTTTGTAGGAATGTGGAACAGTTATTTTGACGCTATGATTTATTTGAATGATGCGAAACTGCAGCCATTGCAGCTGGTACTTCGTTCCATCCTTGTACAGAATACACCGCAGCCCGGAATGATCGCAGATATCCAGAGTACTGCACAGATGGCAAAGGTAGCGGAACTTCTGAAATATGCTACGATCATTGTATCAAGTTTACCGCTTCTGATCATGTATCCATTCTTCCAGAAATATTTTGACCAGGGCATTATGGTTGGTTCTGTAAAAGGCTGATGACAGGAGGTTGATAATGATGAAAAAAAGAATGAAGGCATTATTGGCAATCGGGCTTTCTGCAATTATAATGGTATGCAGTGCCGGATGTGGAAATGGAAAAGAACACATGAAAGCAGAAATAGATCCGGATATCCCGGTGGAAGATGTGTCATTTCCTCTGAAAGAAAAAGCAGAGCTGTCTTTTATTACCAGTGCACCTGCAACATCTACACAGGAACCTAATGAAAGAACGATTTTTAAAAGACTGGAAAAGCAGACCAATGTCCACATTGACTGGACCTGTTTTGTATCGGATCAGTTTAATGACAAAAAAAATCTGGCGCTGGCACAGTTCGGAAATCTTCCGGATGGACTTTTTAACGCAGGGATGAGTGATTATGATCTTCTTCGTTATGCCAAACAGGGAATCATTATTCCGGTAGAAAATCTCATTGATAAATACATGCCGAATCTTAAGGCTGTATTTGAAAAATACCCGGAATACAGAACAATGTGTACAGCACCGGACGGACATATTTATTCTTTCCCATGGATCGAGCAGCTTGGTGCAGGGAAAGAAGCCATTCAGGCAATTGGAGATATTCCCTACATTAATAAAAAATGGCTGGATTATCTGAAGCTGGACGTTCCGACTACAACTGAGGAACTGGAACAGGTTCTGATCGCTTTCCGCGACAATGCAGATAAACTGGAAAAGAAATTCAACATTGAGGGTGGTGTGATCCCGATGTCCTTTATCATCAATAATGGTGATCAGGATCCTGCAATTCTCATCAACGGATTCGGAGAAGGATATGGTGACACCGGTGATCATTTTGCAGTGAAAGATGATGGAACCGTTATTTATACAACTGTACAGGAAGGCTATAAAGAAGGTATTCAGTGGCTCCATCAGCTGGTAGAAGAAAAGCTGGTGGATCCGGAGGCTTTTACCCAGGAATGGTCAACTTATGTTGCAAAAGGTAAGAACCACAGATATGGTCTGTGTTTCACCTGGGATATTGCAAATATTGATAACAATGAAGATTATGTAATGCTCCCGGCGCTGGCCGGTCCGGATGGTCTTGTAAATATTACAAGACAGAATAACAGTGAAACCAGTGGCTTTGACAGAGGACGCTGCGTTCTGACTACAAGCTGTCGAAATACGGCACTGGCAGCAGCATGGATCGATCAGATGTATGAACCGATCCAGTCTCCGCAGAATAACTGGGGTACTTACGGGGAAAAAGATTCATTTAATATCTTTGAGATGTCCGAGAATGCAGAAGGTGGTCAGATGCTGAAACATATGGATCTGGGAGATGCATCTCCGGTAGAGGTTCGTGAAGCACAGTCTGTAAACGGACCGTTGGCAATACTTAACGAGTATTACGATGTATATGTAACAGAGCCGGCAGATGCAAAATGGCGTCTCGACAATATGCACGAAACATATCTTAAGGATATGAACAGTAAATATGTGTATCCGAATGTATTTATGAGTATTGATGATACCAATAAGGTATCTCAGTACGACACGGATATCAAGAAGTATGCGGAACAGAAAAAAGCAGACTGGATCCTGAATGGCGGCATCGATAAAGAATGGGATTCCTATCTGAAAAAGATGGAGCAGTATGGACTGTCTGATTATCTGGCAATCAAACAGAAATATTTTGACCAGTATCAGAAGTCTCTTAGTGAGACAGAGAAATAAAAACAGAAAAAGATACCGGTCAGAAACATAAAAAAGAAAGAGAGAGCAGAGTATGAGTGAAAAACTTGAAAAAGCACGTCTTTATGAAATAGAGGAAGCAAAAAATATCCCGCAGGAAGAGAAACCGGCCTTTCATGTATCTGCACCGGTTGGCTGGATCAATGATCCCAATGGATTTTCTGTTTTTAAAGGAAAGGTACATCTTTTTTACCAGTATCATCCTTACAGCCGTGACTGGGGCCCTATGCACTGGGGCCACAGTGTGACGGAGGATATGATCAGATGGGAGCAGCTTCCTACAGCGCTTGCACCGGATCAGGAATATGATCGAGAGGGATGCTTTTCCGGAAGTGCTATTGAAGCGGATGGAAAACAGGCTTTGATCTACACAGGAGTTACAACAGAAAAGTTGCCTGATGGAAAAGAAGAAGTCCGGCAGAATCAGTGCCTTGCCTGGGGTGACGGAAAAGATTATGTAAAGGCAGAGAAAAATCCGATAGTCACCGGGGATATGCTTCCGGAGAAATGCAGCAGAGTTGATTTCCGTGATCCGAAGGTATGGGAAGATAACGGAACATACCATATGCTCGTAGGATGCCGCAGCGAAGAAATTCCTGGACAGGTAGTTCTGTTTTCCAGTAAAGATCTGAAAGAATGGAAATTTGAAACAATTCTTGCGGAGAACTCCACAGGAGAAATCGGTGTTATGTGGGAATGCCCCGATTTCTTTCCGCTCGGGGATAAATATGTGCTGATCTGTTCTCCGCAGCATATGCGTGCAAAAGGGTATGAGTTTCATAATGGACATAATTCCCTGTATTTTACGGGAGATTATGACAGCGAAAAACATACATTTGAAAAAGACGCACCGGTAAGTCTGGACTACGGACTTGATTTTTATGCGCCGCAGACAACCCTTCTTCCAGATGGAAGAAGAGTGATGATCGCCTGGATGAAATCTTGGGATAGCTGTGTGATCAAGGAAAAGCAGAGATGGCAGGGAATGATGACTCTTCCGAGAGAGCTGGAATATCGTGACGGAAAGATCTGGCAGAAGCCGGTCCGAGAAATTGAGAATTATCGGAAAAACCGTTGCTGTTATGAGAATGTAAAAGTGGGTGAGAGCTTAAGCCTTGAAGGCGTCCGTGGCCGAATGATCGATCTGACTGTGGAACTGCAGAACGCAGATGGCATCATGGATGGAAGCAGGAACTCCGGAAATCCAAATCAGGAAGCATTGGATGTGTACAATGAGTTCCGGATCGAGCTTGCACGCAATGAAGAATATACAACGGTCTTTACCTATGATCGAAAAAGACAGATACTGGAAATCGACAGAACCTGGAGCGGGGTGCAGCGTGATGTTGTATGTACAAGAAAGCTCCAGATCACAGATGACAGACAAAATCTGAAGCTGCGTTTTATCCTGGATCGAAGCTCCATAGAGCTTTTTATCAATGATGGAAGCAAAACTGCGACTACCGTGATCCCAACACCAGTGGAAGCAGATGAGATCCTGTTCCACAGTGACGGAAATGCTGTGATCCAGGTTGAGAAATATGATATTGTGTTGTAGAAGCCTCTCAAATATTGACAATTTCTCTATTTTTGTATAACATAGGGGAAGTTGCTTACGCCGGATCAGGAGTTATTCGTATCTCCTGATCCGGCATATATTTACAGGAGAGGAACACAGGAATGTTTTATCAGTTAAAAATCACAAGAAAAGGAACGAAACCGCCGGTATGGAGACGTTGTACTGTTGCGGCTGACGTTACATTTGCAAATATGGCAGCCATGCTTGAAAAACTGGTTCAGTATCCGGCAGGCAGCCTATATGAGATTGAATTTTTTCAGAAAAAAGTACAGATCCGTGAGAACGGTGACGGAGAAGCGAAGAATAATTTCACATTATTAAATGCAGGCGAGACAGAGACTGCAGAGCTTATGGATTCCGAGAAATGGTTTACCTTCCGTCAGTATGGCGCGGATAAGGAAGCTCCGGAATACAGAGTTGATATTGAGAAGAAAGACGAGGGAACAGCAGAAGCTCCTTCTATTGTAAAAGAAGTAAAGGGTGAGGATGATCCGTACTGGACAGAGGCACCGGAGCTGGGATGCACTGCAGCAGTTGAGACAGAGGCGGAAACAGCCAAAGCATCGGAAGACATTGCTGCAACAGTAGCAGCAGTAGAGGCAGCAGCCAGAGCTGCAAAAGCAGATGAGGCAGCC
>ULVJ01006999.1_pt1 | contig 13449 bp, 8 predicted proteins | sample 1959361 | NCBI WGS metagenome assembly ULVJ01 (sample SAMEA4835784, study PRJEB28245) | human gut metagenome | biome: gut microbiome; material: fecal sample | place: Denmark | collected 2008
GGCACCTCAAACGGCACGTTCTCATAATGGGGCGTATCGGAAGTCTTTGCAGACTTCTTGCTCCGCTTGATTTTGCCTTCTTTTATCAGTCGTTCTTTTTCAGCCTTGATTCGTTCGAGCAGAACTGATGCTGGTTCATCGTTGGGATCTTGGGGTACAAGTTTTCCATGTATCGCAAGGTCGAGTATCTTTTGACGTAACGCTTTTGTATCCATCGTTATATTTCTGTTTGTAATTGTGCAGCCAAAACTGCACAATTACTATTCATGTTCTTCCAGTTTCTTTAATACCTCATTTTCTTCAAACTCTTCAATCCATTCCTTCACCTTAGCTTGCAATAAAGCCTTGTTGGGGAGATAGAGTTGATAAGCAGAAGCATAGATGTTAGCATCCTTAGGCAAGGTAAGTTCCACTAGTGCATCGTTCTTCTCCTTACACAGTAGAATACCAATTGTCGGCTTTTCAAAGTCTTGTTTGACATAGCGGTCGTAATAGTTGACATACATCTGCATCTGCCCAAGGTCTTGGTGAGTTAGTTTGTCTATCTTCAAATCTATAAGCACATAGCATTGTAGCAAACGATTGTAAAACACCAAGTCAACAAAGAAATGCTGCTCATCAAATGTGAACCTTTTCTGCCTTGCTTCAAATAGAAATCCTTTGCCAAGTTCTAATAGGAATTGCTGCATCTTGTTGATAATGGCATTCTCTAATTTAGACTCTGAATAAACTGCATCGGGTTTTAGACCAAGAAACTCTAATGTGATGGGATTCTTGATAATGTCTGATGGTTTCTCAATAGATTGTCCTTCCTTAGCCAACCGCATTACTTCATCTTTGTTACGGCTCAAAGCCAATCTCTCATAAAGACAGCTTCCTACTTGACGGCTGAGTTGTCTTTTAGACCATTGTTGTTGAGTACATTCTATTTCATAGAAACTGCGGGCATCCGGATTTTCCACCCTCATCAGTATAAGATAATGAGACCATGAGAGAGCGAATGTCGGCTCAGAGATACATTCCTCTGACTTCGGATAATCGGCTAACCACTGGTTAGCCTTTTGACCCGGCTTTGGACAACCACTGGTTAGCCCTTTAGAAAAAACAATATAAAACTGCCGTATATTCTTAAGCGTTGAATATGACCATCCATCTCCCAACCTATCAGTCAGACGTTTGGAGAGTTCTTTCAGCACCGCCTTTCCATATTCGGCTCTTGTCTCCCCCTTTTGCTCATATTCTACTATATATTGTCCGATATGGAACTTAGTATAAACCTCAGCTATATTGACGGCTGTTGCCACACGTTCCCTTGCCTGCGTGACAAGGTTAACAACCTTCAAGAACAGGTCGTTTATATCTTTATCATTTGTGATAATCTCTTTTCCCATAACTCAATTTTCTTCAATATTCGCAAGCAGCTTTTCAAGTTCAACCACAGCAGCACTTATCGTTTGGCTTTTATCCTTTATATCAGCCATCAGTTCTGCCAATGAACGGTTGTCCACTTCACCACCTTGCTTTATCCAAGTAATGTCAAGACTTGTTTTGTCTCTGGCAAGAATTTCATCTACAGGGTATTTACGCCAACGACCTTGCGGATTATTTTCTGCATCGTATGTCTCTACTCGATTATTATAGCAAGAAACAAAATCATCCAAATGATGCCGTTCCAGTTTATTGGTGGCAAGCGTATGCTTTATATCTGTACGGTAGTCGTAAAACCATATTTCCTTGGTCGGTTGTCCTTTGCTGAAAAACAACACGTTGGCTTTTACGCCTTGGGCATAGAAAATACCTGTAGGTAAACGCAAGATAGTATGCAAATTAAAATCCTGCAATAAGCGTTTACGAATAGTCTCACCTGCTCCAGCCTCAAAGAGAACATTATCAGGAAGTACAACTGCTGCACGTCCTCCCGTTTTGAGCATAAGCATCATGTGCTGGAGGAAATTTAACTGGTTATTCTTGGTCTCTACATAAAAATCCGGGCGGTTAATATCCACCGATCCAGCCGGACGAGTTCCAAAAGGAGGATTGGCAAGAATCACATCTACAAGAGTTGACGGTTCTTTTTCCAAAGAATCCTCACAAACAATCGGACTACGGTCTGTACCAATACCATGCAAATAAAGATTCATGGAAGCAAGCGTCACCACTAAAGGCGTATTATCCACACCATGCAAAGCTTTGTCACGCAAGAAATCACGTTTTTCTTTACTTGCTGACTGACCTTTCATATAATCGTAAGCTGTAAGCAAGAATCCACCCGTTCCACAAGCCGGGTCACAAACCGTTTCCCCCATTTGCGGATTGATACAATCTACCATTGCCTGAATAAGTGGACGAGGAGTAAAATACTGTCCTGCCCCGCTTTTCTTGTCTTGTCCGTTCTTTTCAAGAATGCTTTCGTAGATAGCTCCTTTCACATCACCGTCCATAATGAGCCATTGCTCCTCATCAATCATGGTGATGACCTTTTTCAGATAAACAGGCTTGTCTATCTTGTTTTGCGCCTTCGTATAAATCGTACCTATCAGATTATCCTGCTCACTAAGCAATTTAAGGGTCTCTTCATATTGTTTTACCAAATCCAAGCCATCAAGTACTATCAAATCTGCCCACTGATAACCAGTTGGAATAGCCGACTCTTCTCCAAACATTTCTACATTTTCGGCATCCATCTTCAAGAATAAAAGATAGGTCAGTTGGGTAATATAATCAGTAAATCCAATTCCTTGTCCGGCAAGAGTGGTTGCCAGATTCCATACTTTTTTGGTGAGCGATTGCTCTGTTGTATTATTTATTACCATTTCTTTATGCTGCTTTTCTTAAAACTACAAATGTGTAAAGTGAATGAAGTGCCTCGTCCGCCTTCTGCATATTGCCAAACGCTCTAATCATTTGGGCTGCATGGGTAGCATCATCTTCACGAATATCTCTGATAGTACAAGCTCCGTTAGAAGCGATGTAATCCACAATACGACTGATAACCTCTCGCTGTTTGTCAGTTATTTCACGCTGGTTTTGCCCTAACCAAAGATTGAAAAACTGTTTAGAGGTAGTAACTACGCTATCCAATCGTTCGATTTGGTGGAAAGCAAAGCGCACAAGTTGTATGATATTGGTCAATGCATCGCTTTCTTCTTTGGTAATGGAACGCCTTACCACTTTAGGGTTAACTATGGCATAAGAGTTCCAGAGTTGTTTGGATGTAAAATGATTGTTTGCCATTTTAAGTCTGTTCTCCAAATCCTTTAGCATCGAATAGGTTATAGGCTCTCCCTCATTGTTGTAAATGATGCGCAGTGCCTCTATTTCGTCATAGTACTTTTTACAAAAATCTTCAAAAGCCTCTGTCGTATTTTTTGCTTCCTCAATGGAGAACCCTTTGGAGATAAGCGTATCTTCACCCGGCATCAATGTATTGACGAATCCGGCTGCAAGTATAAGAAGGTATTTCCGAGCATCTGCATGATTGGCAAGCGGAGCGACTAGCCCCTTACGTTCATTGTTAGGCTCATCAGTGATTACAAACGGTGGAAGAATGCCTTTCTCCAGTGCATCGTATATTCTGGCAGAAAGTTCCTTCATGTCATCATGAGACAAACGGACAAACTCTTTCCGTTGCGGATCATCCGCCTTGTTGTATATTCGGGCAAGCGTTGCAGCAAGCCGTTTGAGATACTCGTCAGGAATATAGCCATGACTAATACATTCTAATAGCTCCTTTAGAGTAATCGTCTTTGTTGTAGGAGCATCATCTATAGGTGCCACTGTTTGCGCATGTTCCGTCACGCCTACCGCATCAACCAAATAAAAACAATCCTTGCTGAATGCGTTCGGGGTAACATTGCGAAGTTGCTCATCACCAATAGTACGTACTCCACGCCCTTTCATCTGAATATACAAAGGCAATGACTCCACATCACGCATGAACATCACCACTTCCAGCGGCTTTACATCTGTTCCGGTGGCAACCAACGTACAGGTGACAGCAATACGGAAATCCTTGTCGTTACGGAATTGGCGTATCAGTTCGTTACTGTCGCCTGCCGAATAGGTAATTTTCTGAACAAAGCGGTCATCAGTCCGTCCAAACACCTCTTTAGCTATTTGTACGATATTTGTAGCATGAGCTTCATTGAGAGCAAAAATCAATGTTTTGGGCAAAAAGTCCATATTTGGTTCACGTTGCGGGTCATTAAACAATTCCGTATAAACCACATCCCGATAGGTCGAAAGGACTAACTTTATCTGTGCCGGATTGATAATACTCCGATTAAGTTCTTTATTTGTATAGATTTTGGTTTCCTTACTACTTACAATCTTAACCTCACCTGTATATCTTGTTTCTTCTTTAAATTTCTCACCCTCTAATATAGCCCCACCCGTTTCTGTGACTTGCGTTTTTATTCTATATACCCGACAATCCACATTCACGCCATCAACAATACTCTTTTCCAATGTGTAGTTAACAATGCAGTTATTATTGAAGAATGCCATTGTTTCAGGGATAGGAGTTGCGGTCAGACCAACCAATCTTGCCGTATCGAAATACTCCAGCACCTTGCGCCAGTTCCCATAAATGGAGCGATGGCACTCGTCTATGATAATCATATCAAAATAGTCGTGCGGTAAGTTGGGATTAGGAGGCAAGGTTACTTCCTCTATAGGTTCATTCTCGTCATCATCATTATCCTCAATAGTTTCTCCTTTCAAGAATGAGAATAGACGTTGTATTGTAGAAATAACGACATTGCTATCAGAAGGAATAGAAGACGAGCGAAGGCGATTGACCGTAAAGATAGTATTGAAAGCCTCCCCGTTCTCTGTCAGACGGAAGGTCCCAAATTCTCCTTCTGCTTGTTTTCCAAGATTATTTCGGTCTACAAGAAACAACACTCTACGCATTGGTGTATAAGAAAGCATCCGGTAGGCAGCAAGACAAGCAGTATATGTTTTACCCACACCGGTGGCAAGAACCATCAACGCCCGATTTTGCCCGGCACGGAAACTCTTTTCAAGTTCTGTCACTGCCTCATATTGGCAATCACGCAGCCCTTTCTTTTTCAATGTAGGGAGTCCGGCAAATGCATCTTCAATTCCCAGCCTCTTTACCAATTCATGTGGTGTAGGGATATTCATGACCTGCCTGAAACAAGAATCTTGTTCACGAAAATCACAGCAATATAGTTCCTTACCATTCGAAGTGAAGATAAAAGGCAATGGCTTTTGATATGCCTGATAGATATTCGGAACACTTCTTGCGTATAAGGCTGCTTGCTCGCATACTTTGGAGGCAAAAGCGTCTGTTTCTTCACGCTTAGCTTCAAGTACCCCTACTGCTTTTCCATTAATGAAAAGGAAATAATCTGCCTCAAGATTTCCTTTCAATAAACCTTCTCTTATGGCTACAGCCGTACAAGTAGGTTCATAATCCTCCCTGTTGACTACTTTCCAACCAGCATCGGCAAACCACTGGTCTATCTTTATTCTTGCTTTTTCTTCAGGAGTCATATTCTTAATAATATATATTATCAGAAGTTCATAGGCACATCTGCAACAGGTTACAAAAGGAACCAGAACCTCCTAACCGTATTAAATAATTTATTGTAACCTTTCTTTTTTATCGGTTATCAAATCCTTCAAATCAACTTGTAATATCTCCGCAATCCGTTGCAAGGTTTCCAAATTAGGCTGAATCCGATTACAGGCATAGGCATTGACCATACTGAAACTCTTATCTAGCTGTTTAGCTAACCACGTTTGAGAAATACCTTTTTCGGATAAAACAGTCTTTATTCTATTCAGTTTCATTACTTGATATGATTTTATTAGACAAATATAGGGAATTATATTCGATAATAGTGTATATTTGCATTAAGAAAAGTCAGTTCTTAAATGAGTTATACCTCAAAGTAATTGAATTTAGACATATTTATGGGAAAGACAGTAACAACATATCTCATTGATGGAGACCCAAAAGGAACTCAATACGCATTCATTAGCAACAAAATTTGCCAAATGTTTGTCGTACCACGTTCTAATCTCTCTTATTTGAATACACAAGAGAAGTTACAAAAACCTGCATTCTATATATTGCTGGGGGAAGATGAATCAACCAAGCCGCAGGCGTATATAGGTGAAACGGAGAACTTTAAAGAACGTGTAAAAGACCACGATAGCAAAAAATCGTTTTGGCAAAAAGCACTCATATTTGTATCGAAAGACGCCGATATGACTAAAGTTGATGTGCAATACCTAGAACATAAAGCTATAGCCGAAGCCAAGAAAGCAAACGCTTTTGTTTTAAGCGATAATAAACAAATTCCTAAAGCCCCTAACCTACCGGAGCATCAACAGGACTCAATAGATGAATTTTTCGAAGATGTGAAGTTTTTGGCATCATTTATCGGTTGCAATATTTTTGAAGTATCACAACCCAAAGAAGAACATCTATTCTACACCAAAGGTAGAGGATGCAATGCAAAAGGTTTCTACAGTTCCGATGGATTCACAGTCCTAAAAGGAAGTACTGTTGCCAAAACAATGGTTCCGTCTTTCAACTGGAAAGAAAAACGAGAAAAGATGCTTCAAGATTACACTTCTACTGAGAACGGAATATTGGTATTGACATCAGATAAAACTTTTTCAAGTCCCAGTACTGCCGCAGATTTCTGTATTGGTAGCAGCAACAACGGCTGGTTGGTATGGAAAGATAAAGAAGGAAATACATTGGACTCAGTTTATAGAAAACAGTTGGATTAATAACATATCAGTTGGAGGCAAATATGGAAATTATCAATCTACTAGACTTCACAGACCGCATCGAGTTGAGAGAATGGCTGAAGGTCAACCATAATCGGGTGAAATCGTGTTGGGTTGTAACTTCACGCTCTAAACAGCCCACATACGAATGTATTCCATACATTGAAGTTGTTGAAGAAGCATTGTGCTTCAGGTGGATTGATTCAACTCTAAAGAAATTGCCAGACGGATGCCTTGCACAGCGGCTTTCACCTCATCGCAAAGGAAGTCATTGGACTGAGTTAAACAAAGAACGTTGTATCAATCTTGAAGACCGAGGACTTATGACAGATGCCGGACACCAAGCCTTTGAGAAAGCCTATTCCTACGAAATAGTTCCCAAAGGTCTCTTATGGAAGAAAAACCGCATTCCTTGATTTAGCCGAGCTTCGTACCGAACGGAAAATCATTTCTACAATAGAAAGCCCCCATTCGGGAAAAGCCATCGATACCTATCAAATAGTCGAAAGGAAACAGTCTTCGTACCGGTCGCTTCTCCTCCATCGCTACAATCTGCTCACGTCGCAGCAACAACGTTCGCCCCCCAATGACCCGGCAAAGCATCCGAGAAACATCCAAATATATCTTTCTCCGGTTGCGTATATTGCTGTCCCGGATAATTATTCAGATCATCGCTCAGAAACAAATCTCCGTGTTTTTTTCAAAACATCCATCATTGAGAGTAAAACAATAGCAATCCGAGCTACGAAGAGATTCATAGCCTAACTCACCAACGAGTTCTGTTTCTTCGATCCAATCAAAATCGGCATATACATATAGCGTCTTCATCGCTTACTCTTTCTTCGAAGCACGTTCCCTTGTCTTCAAACTCAAATTCTGCAAAGCTTTTCCCAATTTATCTTCTTTGACCAGCCACAGAATATCATCATCAAGCTGCAGAACATACAGCACTCGCAAGTATATTCCGATTGCTACCATCGGTGCGCCTTTCTCTATTCGGAACACAGTCAACGGGGAACAAGTGCCCGTTCCGCCACCTGAGCCACACTCAAATTCCTCCGCTATCGAGCCAGTTTTATCTGCTCTCCCACAACCGACATCTTCTGCTCCAATTTTCGAGACAACTTAATCCCCATTGTATTCTTTGTCATAATCAACTTATCATATAATATGCAAAAATATTACTTTTTATCTATTTAATGATAGATTGCAGACAAAATCGCAAGACTAGAAGACACAGCAGTATAAAGGCTCTACACTTTTTCAAACGAATCATCCCCATTACACGACATTTTTCCAAACGAATTAAATGTCTATTCTACAAAAATTACCTTACAACATATATTCAAGATTAGTTTACTATTCAAATGAAAACCAACTTTACTTTATCCCCGTATTCCTATATACGTTCAATAAAGTAAAGTCAAAATAAGGGAGAAGAGATGGCTGCACTATGATGAAATAACTTCAATCATTTTTCTTTTGGCTGCAAAACGTAGAGTAACCGAGTGTAAAGATCGAACAAAATACAACTCCGAATAGGACACATAACACTCGCATGGGAACCAGAAAATACCTGTGAATCTATCCTCGATTTTACTACCCTTTTGGGCAAAACGAACTCCGACATACCCTATCTTTGTGAACAAGATCTATCGAAGCCCTAGAAGGCAGTTTTTACCCTTTCTCCCTCTGTTCGAAGAGAAACGATAAAAAACATTAAAACATCGGTTCTTAGCGAAAAAACAAGTAACTTCGTAAAGTTTCCACCTTTTAAATACAAACTAGCGAAAATCAGTCAGCATACGATATTACATTGTATAAAAAATTATATTAAGATACTACAATATGTCAAACATTATTCTTGATACAAAAAATGTAGGGAAGATCAAGGGCCTTTTCTACCTCCCCGATTATCAACGGGGTTATAGATGGACCTCGGAGGAAATAAAACTCCTTCTCGATGACATTTATGAAAGTGCGGGAAAGCCATATTGCTTACAACCAATTGTTGTAAAGAAAAGCAATGAGAGGTTCGAGCTCATTGACGGGCAGCAACGTCTTACAACCATATACCTCATCTGCAAGTATATGGAAGCAAAACTGGGAGATCTATATGAACCTAGCTTTAAGTTAGAGTATGAAACTCGTAAAGAATCAGCAAACTTTCTTGGTAATATTGATCTTTCGCTTAGAGAGCTGAATATAGATTATTATTTTATCGCATCTGCATACGAATATATAGAGCAATATTTTACAGAAAAGACACAGGGTGAGCGTCGAGAAATGGCAGCTTACCTGACCAAACTCAATGAATATTTCATATCATCAGTAAACGTCATTTGGTACGAAGTGGATTCTGCTGAGAATGGTATTGAGCTATTTGAGCGTCTAAACATTGGAAAAATTCCACTGACAAGCTCGGAACTTGTCAAAGCCTTGTTTCTTAAAGACAGTGTGCGAGACAAGATGTCAGGACGACAGGAGGAAATCTCACTCCAGTGGGACATGATTGAGCAAGAACTACAAAATCCATCATTTTGGGGCTTTTTGTCCAATATTGATGGAGATCAAATGCCAACTCGTATAGATCTTATCCTTGATCTGATGGTAGACAAATCAGGGAATGATCGTGAAAAGTATCGTACATTCTTTTACTTTGATCGACAAATAAAGTCTCTATCGGAAACCACCACAGAAAATCCGCTTCTTGAGATATGGAGTCGCATCTATCATGTGTTTCTTACACTCCGCGAATGGTATACGAACCATGACTTTTACCATAAAATTGGTTATCTGATTACTATAGGAGTTCCACTAAGGAAAATTTATACCGTATGGCAAAATGATGGCAACACTCCTCTTGCTAAGGATATATTTCTTAGCGAGCTCGACAAAATGATTTCAGAATCAATAAGCATTAAAGATAAAGAAGAGTTACTTAGCTTATCATACGATACAAGGAAAGACAAACTACAAAAGGTATTGACTTTGTTTAATGTGGAAACAGAACGTCTGATGGACGATGGTAAACGAAGGTTCCCATTTGACAAACATAAAGATTCTATATGGAGTTTGGAGCATATCCACGCTCAAAATGCCGAAAGCCTTAAAAAGAATAAAGATATTCTTACATGGCTAGAAAGTCATATTGCACTTTTGAAATCTTCTGAAAGTTCTATTTTTGAGGTAAATAATGAACTTATAGAGAAAATGGAGATATTGATTGAACAACTTCATAGCGATAAGGATCCAGGGAATGTGCGTGAACGCTTTAATGAGATTCAGAAGGAAGTAATTATCATATTCACGTCTAAGGAAGATGTCGTTAAGGAGAATAGCTACTCGCATGGATTAGCAAATATGGCACTGCTAGATGTATCTCAAAACGCGGCTCTTAGCAACTCCGTTTTTGATGTTAAAAGACACCGTGTCATTAATTATGATAAAGAAGGAAGATACATTCCAATTTGTACAAAACACGTATTCTTCAAGTACTATACTCAAGAGGGTCCATCGCTTTTCTTTTGGGGAGAGACAGACCGAAGAGATTATGCCGAGGCCCTTAATGAGAAAATTTCACCTTACTATAAACAGGATAATAACGATACCACTATACCCAACTTGACAAATGGAAACTACGACACTGAAGAATCTGATTTCTGAAAACAATCCTTACGGAATAAGTGGAATCACTATACCACGGATTCAACGTGCTTATGCACAAGGCCGATCTGATGCACATGCAGTAAAGACTCGTGAACGTTTTCTATCAGCAATACATGCTGGATTAATAAACAATGGTTTAACCCTCGATTTCATTTATGGTAATATTCAGAATGGTCAGCTGATTCCTCTTGATGGACAGCAACGACTAACTACTCTTTGGCTACTTCATTGGTATGCAGATAAAAAAGAGGGCATCAACGATAAGCGACTTGCGAGGTTTTCATACAACACACGTTATAGCGCGAGAGATTTTCTTATAAAGCTCGTTAACTACGAACCTACATGGAAAACACATCTTAGTGATGAAATTAAAAATGAGGGATGGTTTCCAATGGAATGGAGCAACGATCCTACGGTTAGAGGAATGCTCACAATGCTTGATGAAATCCAAAAGCGTTTTGCCGATATTAATGACTTATGGAACAAATTGGATAAAATTAATTTCTATTTCCGCGATATTGAGGAGATGAAGTTAACCGATGACATTTACATCAAGATGAACTCCCGTGGAAAACCACTCACTGACTTTGAACATTTTAAGGCAGAACTCTTAAAGGTTATGCGTTCTGAAAATGACGATGAAGCTACTGCTAAACGCATTGGCCTTAAGATAGACCGCGAATGGACCGATTTACTTTGGATTTATAGGGATGAGTATAATCTCGTCGATAGCGGTTTTCTAAACTTTTTCCATGTGATTTCCCTTATTCTTGTCTATAAGTCAGATCGCTCTTCATCAGAATTTGATTTAGAAGATGATTTCAGTTTACTGGAAAGGCTTTATAAGAATCAACCAAAAAATGTAGTGTTTTTTGAACAAGCCTTTGATTGCATGGTCAATATTCAAAACAAAGCGCGACGTTCTAATTCATTAATACTTAACCCTATTGATATTTTTTTCAACTCTTACCTGTCAAAAGATTATCATGAACACGAAAAAGTTGTCGTATCTCAACAAATTACAGATCTCAATATTTTCAAAGGGGTATTGACCGGAGCCGCGTTGCGTAAAAATACTACCTATTGGTTAATAATGCTCTACTCCTTTCTTATCTATTTAATGAACTATGATAAGATAAAAGAAATGGATTTCCGTCGACGCTTGCGTGTGGTAGTGAATCTGCTCAAAAATTCCAGAAACGAAGTTGTCGATACCCCTAATGGTGATGCAGGAAACCGTATGCCCGCAAATCTTCGTCAGGTAGAAAATATTATTCTTTCTGGAGAAATTGCAGATAGTATAATGATTGATAATGACGTGAGACAGAATTTCAATGTAATTCAGATGGAAGAGGAGCGTCAAAAGCTCCAGTTTACCAAAGAACATCCCGAGCATTCTGCTGGTCTTTTTCAGTTGGAGGATCACTATCTGCTTCAAGGTCGTACAGATGTTGTTGGGTATGAGAATACTCATCTTTATCAGCGATTCATCCATGTCTTTGATAGATGCTCTCGCGATATTATTGACTGTGCAATGTTAGCAACGTATGATTATAGCCAAAGGATAAATAATTGGTGCATTCAACTTGGTTCTGGGAATCAGGATGAAATTGGCAATAAGGCTTGGTATGCATTATTTCATCCGACAGGCAAAAATCCAGATTTTAATAAGACAAAAAAATCATTACGTTCTCTGCTTGAGATTGATATAGAAATAGACGACATTTACTTACAAGAAAAAATTGATGCGTATCTAACAGAATGCAAAACTAAAAGTCAATACGATTGGCGATATTATTATATCGCGTATCCATGCTTCCGCCCCGAGCGTTATGGCAAATATACTATGTATGATGAACAACCATACGCTCTTGTGGCATTGCACTCTGAAAAGCGTGAATCATCTAATGCCTACCAATGTATGCTTCAAGCACTCATTGAAGGACAAGCAGTAGCAAATTCTGTAGAACGATATGATATCCGTGCGCTCTCTTACAGAAAAGGGCTGTTGAGATGTGAAAACAATGCTTTTGTATCATACTCTTTGAAGGACAATAAAGAGCGTGCCAGATTTATCATTCCACAAAACAAAGAAGGCATTGACATCGTTGACCGTATTCAATATTTCAAAGATAATAGAAAGGATAATGATTACTGGATATATCAGGAAGGTTAGTATTAAATCGTAAGTAAAGTCGCTCTCTTCAATTATAGAGCGACTTTACCTAATTCTATAGGGAATGCTTATTTTATACGGCAGAGCTATAGAGGAAACACTAATCACATCAACGGCATACAAGAGTATCGGGTTAAAAAAAATCAAGTATAAAACTCTCTTCATAGGGGCGACCGCCTAGGGTCCTTCAAGAGAATCAAATACGAGGTGTTGGCACTGCAGAGCGGTGTTTCTATGCAATACCGCAGCTTTAAGCTCTTTACCGAAAAGACAGACCTTCCCGTAACCAAGCTCTCGATGCGAATGCAAAAGATACTCACCGATTGGTTTGCAAAAAGTTATTAGATCAAATCCACAACTGTTAGCTTCATCGTAGCCTGGAAACCCAAGGATGTCCCGAAGGAGAAACCGGAAACAACTGGCTGACTGGCCGACCCTTGTACTCACCCTCTGATCGAAGATCCAACAAAAAGTCGGGAGCCGAAAAGACGGTTTTGCCTTTTTTCTCTCTGTTTGGAGAAAGAGGATGAAAAAAATCGTTAAATCATCAATTTGTTGCGAAAAACAAGTAAATTTTAGAGGCTTCTATCTTTTGATGTAAACTAATGACAATCAATTAGCATAATATGCTGCATCGGACAACTCTACTCCTATACCTTTTCTTTCAGAGATGAGAAAGATAAACAACCTTTACTCATCCAAGGATACTTGACAAGATACCATCAGATCAAAAGCTCAGAAGGACGGTATAGGGATTACACTTTATCATCAATACAAACAAAATGTAACTTCACAGAGTTCAATGAAGAGCAGCCCATGTTACAGAACATTTT
>ULVJ01014778.1_pt1 | contig 13211 bp, 9 predicted proteins | sample 1959361 | NCBI WGS metagenome assembly ULVJ01 (sample SAMEA4835784, study PRJEB28245) | human gut metagenome | biome: gut microbiome; material: fecal sample | place: Denmark | collected 2008
TCTACGCTCCAGCCCTCGGGTCCCTCTATCTTTCCCAGCTGAATGCCTGTGATAGTATCGTAGATTCTCTGGGTGACAGGACCGATCTTGCCGCCTGTGATGCTCATCTTTTCATTTTCGTACCGAAGCTCTCCGACCGGGGATACCACTGCCGCCGTGCCGGTTCCAAAACACTCTTCCATAGCTCCTGTTCTGGCAGCCTCCACGATCTCGTCTACGGAAATCTTTCTCTCCTCCACCGGAATGCCCCACTCTCTGCACAGCTCAATGGCGGATCTTCTGGTAATTCCAGGCAGAATGCTTCCATTTAACTGAGGCGTCACAACCGTTCCGTTGATCTTGAAGAAAATGTTCATCGCTCCTACTTCCTCGATGTATTTTCTCTCCACACCGTCCAGCCACAGTACCTGAGCGTAGCCCTCGTCATGGGCCTTCACCTGAGCCGCCAGGGAAGCTACATAGTTTCCGCCTGTCTTAGCCTCTCCGATGCCGCCTCTTACCGCTCTGACATACTCGTCCTCAATCCAGATTTTAACCGGGTCAAGGCCGCTCTCGTAGTAAGCGCCTACTGGAGACAGAATAATCAGAAACTTGTAGGTGTTCGACGGACGGACTCCAAGGAACGGGTCTGTGGCAAACATAAACGGGCGGATGTACAGAGAGGTTCCCGGCTTTGTGGGGATCCAGTCTGCGTCCAGCTTCACCAGATCATTTAAGGCCTGTAAAAACAGTTCCTTGGGAATCTCCGGCATGCAGAGACGCTGATTGCTGTTTTTCGCTCTCTCCCAGTTCTTGTCAGGGCGGAACAACAGCGTTCTTCCATCCTCGCTCTTATAGGCTTTCAAGCCCTCGAACATCTCCTGGCCATAGTGGAATACCATGCAGGACGGATCCAGCGCAAGGGGCTGATAGGGGACAATTCTGGGATCTACCCAGCCCTGTCCTTCTATGTAATCGCACACAAACATGTGATCTGTAAAAATAGTTCCAAACTTCAGCGGATCGTCTGCTCCCGGCTTCTGCTTCGGCGCTGCCGTTTTCTCGATTCTTATATTGTACATGGGCTTCACCCTTCCTTTCCGGACAAATTTATAATATACTCCATTATCATAGATCGGTTCTGTATTGTCAATACGATTCTTTCATTTTCTGTAAATAGAATAACACTATAACTGCTGGTTATACTGTTTTCTCGTCAGTTCCCGCCATACAGTGAGCATCATAGTTCCAAAGCAGGCTGCGCCGCCCACAAAGTTGGAAATCGGCTCCGCGATAAACACTCCGTCCGTTCCCATGTGCAGAAGCGACGGCAGGAACAAGGTCAGCGGAGTCACAATCACAACCTTCCGGAAAATGGAAAAGAACACTGCCTGCCTCGATTTTCCAAGAGCCACAAACACAGCCTGTCCGGCAAACTGGAGAGACATCATAAAAAAGCCGAAGAAGTACAGACGGAGAGCCGGGATTCCCGCCTCAATCAGAGCCGGATCCTGGTTAAACATCCGGATGAAAAACTCCGGAAAACCGTGCAGCAGCGCCCACACCAGAGTCGTGTAAAAAATGGAAAATACGGAGGTAAACACAATGGCCTTTTTCACTCTTTTGTACTCTCTGGCTCCGTAGTTAAATCCCATCACCGGCTGGGCGCTGTTGGTCACGCCGTGAACCGGCATAATCGCCACCTCCCTGAGAGAGTTGATGACCGTCATGATTCCCACATAGAGATCGCCTCCGTATACCTGAAGCGTCGCATTGCAGACTACCTGAACGGTGCAGTTGGTGATGGCCATGGTAAATCCGCTCATGCCAAGAGCGGTAATTTCCTTAATTCTCTTAAACTCCGGCTTCATACAGGACAGCTTCAGCCGCAGAATCGCCTTCTTTCCCGTCAAAAACCAGAGAATCCAGGCGGCGGAGAGGGCCTGGGAAATCACCGTAGCCAGCGCGGCTCCCCGAATCCTCATATCCAGGCCGAAAATAAAAATCGGATCCAGCACCAGATTGGCCGCTGCCCCCAAAAGCACCGTGCACATGCCAATCCTGCCAAAGCCCTGGGAGTTGATAAAACTATTCATTCCCAGCCCCACCATCACAAAAATGCTGCCCAGCATATAGATAGTAATGTAGGCGTCTGCAAAGGGCCAGGTCGCGTCGCTGGCCCCGAAGGCATAGAGCAGAGGCTTCTTAAAAAGCAGGCCAACCCCAGTCAGAAGCACGCCGAACAGCATCATCATGGAAAAAGAATTTCCCATGATTTTCTCCGCCTCTTCAAGGTTTCCCCTTCCCCGCTCGATAGAGCAGAGCGGAGCTCCTCCCATTCCGAACAGATTGGCAAAGGCCGTCACCATGGTAATCATAGGAAGAGACAGACCGATTCCCGTCAGAGACAGAGTGGCGTGATCCGGAATTCTTCCAATGTAGATTCTGTCGACAATATTGTAAAGCACATTGATCAGCTGAGCCAGCGTCATGGGCACCGCCAGATTTAAAATGTTTTTCACCACACTGCCCTTTGAAAAATCATTTTTCATCTCTTGTGTCATTCTCTTTTCCCCCAGTTAAAGCAAGGCAAATTGTATATACTTCTTGAAAAAATAATACAATATTTCACCCTGTATTTCAAGAGGCTGCGCTAAATGATCTCTCCTCCCTCCTGAATCCGATTGGACGTCAGCATCCATCCGTTAAAATCAAAGCAGTAGCATTTGCCGTCGATCAGCTTCAGGCAGCCTTTCGGATAGGAATATCCCGGCTCAATATACCACCACTGGTTGTCTTCCAGAATCCAGCCCAGGAGATAGTCTGCGCTGATCCAGCCTCTTTTTGTTCTAAACCAGCGCTCGGAAGCATATACTGCCTTTTCTATCGGCGCGATTCGTTCTCCCCTGTGGTATCTGCTTCCTGTATCTTCTCCCCCAGGTTCTTTTCTGATAATCAGAGAAGAGGCCGTTACCTTTACCTTATCATTTCCCGTACTGATGGGCATATAGGTATACTCCATCTTCATTCCCTCCCACGTTTTCTTAAACTGTTCAAAGGTTCTATACTGGCTTCTCAAGATTTTTGTCCCGGTGCCCCAGTCCGGCAGATAAAAATGCGGTTTATCCACCAGGCTGTTCCAGTCGCCTCCCCATCCAAGCCCCAGGCTTTTCCCTGCCGCGCCTACCCGTTCAAAAAAGCGATCCGATTCGTTATAAGCTCCTTTTCCGTCGTTCCTGTAAAAGTCAAAGGCAATTCCCCACTGGTGCTGGGAAGCGTAGCTGGATCCCTTTGCATTGGTCACAATACTCCCCGGCTTCGTCCGCCCCTGGGCATACAGCGCATCCTGCTCCGCCACAGTCCGAAAACACTCGCCCAGACCAACAGCAAGGCCCTGAGCGCTGCACTTAGCTAGAAGCTGCTGGAAGGCCTCCTGCAGGCGGGGATGGCATTTCTTAATATCCCTTCCCATTATTTTTTTCCTTAAAACTCTTTTTTTATATTGTATTCGCTTCTGCAAAGCCTGTTCCCAGAGCAGACTCCTGAAACTAAAAACAGTTCTTTTATAAGGGCATTCGTGTTGCATAAAGCATGAAAAAGGGCCTCTTTTTAGTGCAATAGCACTTCACCACAAACATAGAAAAACCCTTGTAAATAAAGGAAAAATCCCATATTTACAAGGGTTCATCGTGAGTGGACCAGACGGGAGTCGAACCCGTGTCCAAGAACCAATTCCCTGTTCTTCTACTATCATAGTCCGTTCTTTTTCATTCCCTCCATCCTGCGGAAACGAACATCCTCAGAACTTCAGTAGCCCCTGATACGCCTGACGGTCCGGTGCCCTCCCGCCATCGTTTCTCACATGGTCGATGCCAGATTCTTAAGGTGTGAGTGCCCTAAGGCTGACAACTGCTGCAATTAAGCAGCAAGTGCTAATTTTCTATCGTTAGCGTTTAATTTTAATTTTGCCATTTAACGCATCGCATGCGGATAGCTTCACCAGCTGCATAGCCCCTGTCGAAACCGGTACTGGCCCTTATGCACTGTCGTTTTATTTTAACACTGTTTCAGTTTTATGTCAAATCTTTTGTAAAGCCTCCTCCTGTTTAAGCCCGAGGAAAAATTTTCGGTGACTTAAAGTGGAACAAGAAAATTTTTCCTCGGGCGCCTGTTTTCGGTGACTTTAAGTGAAACAGGAAAATTTTCCTCGGGCGCCTGTATTTTCACTGGCTTTTTACAGGTTCTTTGCCTTAAAGCTTCTCTCCATTTCCCGCTTTGCATCCTTCTTAGCGATGTCGTCGCGCTTGTCGTAGAGCTTCTTGCCCCGCGCCAGGCCAATCTCCACCTTCACAAGGCTTCCCTTAAAGTAGACCTGAAGAGGAACCAGGGTGAATCCCTTCTCCTTTATTTTTGACAAAAGCTTATCGATTTCTCTGCGGTGCATCAGAAGCTTTCTCTGTCTCAGCGGATCCTTATTAAAGATATTTCCCTTCTCATAGGGGCTGATATGCATGCCGTAGATGTATACCTGGCCGTTCTCAATCCGCACAAACGCCTCCTTAATGCTGCATTTTCCCATGCGGATGGACTTTACCTCAGTCCCATAAAGCTCAATGCCCGTCTCGTACTTGTCGTCAATAAAGTAATCGTGGTATGCCTTTTTATTATTGGCCACTAATTTAAAGTTATTCGTTCCCATTCTGTTCCTCCTCATGTTTTATTCCGCGCGCCTAAAACTCCTTGGCAGGAATAAAGTCGATAGTCTTTGAAAAACGGTCGCAGCCTGTCAGCTGCACCCGGATTGTCTGACCTAATTTATACGTTTTTCCCGTCATCTCGCCGGAAAGCTCGTACCGTTCCTCCAGAAATACATAGTAATCGTCCCTGAGCTCACTGATATGGACAAGTCCTTCCACTGTATTCGGAAGCTCCACGTAGAAGCCCCAGCTGGTGACGCCGGAAATAACGCCTTCAAATTCCTGACCGATAAACCGTTCCATGTACTGAACCTTTTTCAGCTTATCCGTCTCCCGCTCCGCCTCATCAGCCCGTCTCTCCAGAGCTGAGGTCTGTACTGCCACCTGCGGCAGAATTTTCTCATAATGGGAAATCCGTTTTCCCGTCAGACCGCCGTGGAGAGATTCCTTAATGATCCGATGAATCTGCAGATCCGGGTACCTCCTGATAGGAGATGTAAAATGTGTATAATATCTGGCCGCCAGGCCAAAATGTCCTGTGTTTTCTGTTGTGTATTTCGCCTGCTTCATGGAGCGCAGCGTCAGACGGCTGATCAAAAGCTCTTCCGGCGTCCCCTCCACCTTGTCGAGCAGCTTCTGGATTTCCTTGGGATACACCTGCCCGCCCGGCATCCTTAACACATAGCCAAAGTTGTTGATAAAGGTTCCCAGACGTTTCATCCGATCCTCATCCGGCTTGTCGTGGGTCCGGTAGAGGAAGGGCAGCTCCTGCCAGAAATAGTCCTCCGCCACCGTCTCATTGGCCAGAAGCATGAAATCCTCGATAATTCTGGTGGCTGCGTTTCTCTCGTAAGCCTTAATTTCCAAAGGTTTTCCCTTCTCATCCAGCACAATTTTGCTTTCCGGGAAATCAAAGTCAATGGATCCCCTTGCATGGCGTTTTTTCCGAAGAATGTCCGCCAGCTCCTTCATCAGAAGAAACATCTCTGCAAACTCAGCGTATTCCGCCGTCACCTGAGGATCGTGATCCGTCACAATGGCGTTCACCGCCGTGTAGGTCATCCTGCGATCTGAGCGGATTACCGTCTCTGCAATCTCGTGCCCCGTCACATTTCCCTGGCTGTCAATCTCCATCAGGCAGCTGAGGGCCAGCCGGTCCTCCCCCTCGTTAAGAGAACAGATGCCGTTGGAAAGCTGGTGGGGCAGCATGGGGATCACACGATCCACCAGGTACACGCTGGTTCCCCGCTTGAAAGCTTCCTCGTCCAGGGGCGTGTGCTCCTGCACATAATGGCTGACGTCCGCGATGTGGACTCCGAGGCGATACCCTTCTCCAGCCCGCTCAATGCTGATGGCGTCGTCTAAATCCTTGGCCTCCTCACCGTCGATGGTAACGGTCGGCAGGTCTCTGAGATCTTTCCTTCCGGCCCAGCTGTCCTTTTTCACCTCATCGGGAATCTGCTTCAGCTGAGTCTTCACCGCCGCGGGGAAATCCTCCGGCAGGCCGTAGGCCCTGACAATGGACAGAATGTCCACTCCCGGATCGTGGATATGTCCCAGGATCTCCGTGATCACGCCTTCCGGCTTTTTCCCTTTCTTCTCCCCAAAGTCCTTGATTTTCACCATGACCTTATGGCCGCTGACTGCGCCCTGCGAACATCCCTGGGGAATAAAAATATCCTTTGATATTCTCTGATTGTCTGGAATAACGAAGCCGTATCCCTTTCCTTTTTCATAGGTTCCCACCAGCGTCTCATTGGCGTGCTCCAGAATCCGCACAACCGTGCCTTCCGGACGGCCTCCTCTTCTCTCATTGTCAATGACAATCTGCACCCGATCTCCGTGAAGAGCGCCTCCCGTCCTGTCAGCCGGGATAAAGACGTCCTCTTCCTGTCCTTCAATGGCCACAAAACCGAAGCCTCTGGCATTGCCGGAAAATACGCCTACCAGGGCGAAAGCCTCGGCCTTTCCGAACTTGCCTTTTTTCGATACGCTGATTTTTCCCTCTGCCAGAAGGAGGTTCAGCACCTGCTTTAATTCCTCCCGCTGTTCTTTGGGAACGTTCAGCAGGATAGCCAGCTCTTTCAGCTTCATCGGCACATAGGCCTCCTCGTTCATCAGAGAGACCAGCATAGCCTTTCGCTGTTCTAAAAGCTCTGCTTCTGCTTTGTTGTATTCTAATCCTTTTTTCTGCTTTCTATCTTCTTTTCCCACTGTTTTTCTCCAGATATTCCTGTTTTGCCTGCAGGATGCGCATCCCGCAGGCTGTTTTGACCTGCTTTACTAGGATTTCGCATTTTACCGGTTTCATGCGTTTCCTGGTGCTGTAAAATCTTTCGTTTTCCGCCCTGATACGTTCTCTGCGGATTAAAAAAAGACACCCCTGCTGCCAAGAGTGTCTTTTGAATCAGTTAAAATACCTTTAAGTTAAGCACAAGAGCCAGGATCAGCCAGAGAATCGCTCCGTACTTCGTAAGCTTCTCCAGTTTTCCCTCCATGGAACGGCTCTTGTTTCTTCCCCAGTAGCTGTCAGCCATACCGTTAATGGTACCGGACAAACCTGCCGACTTGCCCTCCTGAAGCAATACTACAACTGTCAAAAATACACATATAGCAACAAATACAAAGGTAAGGATCCCTCGTAACATCTTTTGCACCTCCTATAGTCAAACAAGTTTATCCTATCATACTTTTCCCAGAAATACAAGCTTTTTTCAACAGTCTTTCGTTCTCTGGCCCTAAAGGGCTATTGCTGCCCCGTTTTCAGGCAGAACGCCCGCTGTCCTTCAAACAGGCAGAAAACGGACACAGCCATGGCCCCCAGCTCTGCCGCCGGAACGGCCAGCCACACTCCCTTAACCCCCAGAACGTCTGGCAGAATCGTTAAAAACAGCACAATCAGGCCAAAGGTCCTGAGAAAAGAAATAAGCGCCGAAGTTTTTCCATCTGAGAGGGCAGTAAAGGCCGCAGACGCGAAAATATTCACTCCGCAAAACAGAAAGCTGAGTGAAAAAACGGGAAATCCTTCTGCCGCAATTTCATAGACCGGCGTTCCGGCTGGTGAAAAGGCGGCGATCAGCGCCGGCCCAGATATCATGGATGCTGTAAATATAAAAGCAGACACAGCCACAATAAAAGTCAGGCATATTTTCATCATCCGTTTCAGCTGTCTGTGGTTCTGCGCGCCGAAATTATAGCTGAGCACAGGGGACACGCCCATGGAAAATCCAATGTACAGAGCAGTCAAAAGAAACTGAGAGTAGATCATGATGGTGACGGCGGCCACTCCGTCCTCTCCCGACAGCTCCATCATAACCCGATTGAACAAAAAGGTGGTGACAGCTGCGGCCGCCTGGCTGATCAGCTCAGAACATCCATTGGCGCAGCTTTCAGCCAATACGCCGACGTGAAAGGACGGCTTTCTGAACCGGAGTCCTCCCCTGTCTCTCAGAAAAAAGGCGGCGCCGGCGGCTGTGGAGATGAGATAGCCAATTCCTGTGCCCAGGGCAGATCCGGCGATTCCCATGTGAAGCTTTCCCACAAACATAAGGTCAAGCAGCACATTGGCCGCTCCGGATCCCACAGAAAGAGCCATGCCAAGTCCAGGCCGTCCCGCTGTAATCATCCAATTTTGAAGCATTACCTGCAGAATGCCTGCAGGGGTAAACAGTAAAAGCACAGACAAATATGCCTGGCAGTAGGGAAACAGGAGGGAACCCGATCCCAGACCGCGTATGATTTCGCCGCAGAACAAGGTTCCTGCGCCTGCTATGAGGCTTCCAAGAGCCACCCCAAAACACAGAAGAAGGGTAAACTCTCTCGAAGCCTCCTCCCCTCTTCCCTCTCCAAGCGTCCGGCCAATCACAGCGCCTTCTCCCATGGCAAGCATAGATCCAAGGCCCACAATCAGATTGATCACCGGAGTCACTATGTTGACAGCAGACAGGGCGTCTGTGCTGACAAAACGCGAAACCACTATCGTGTCCCCTATGGTATACAGCCCCATAAAAACCATAGTTACCATGGTAGGAAAGGCAAATTTCAGCAGAGAAACTGCTGTAAAGTCCTGCCCCAGCGGCTGGTTCTGATCACAGCTCATGCTTCCCGCCCTCCAGCTTCTCTTTCTGCAGTACAAACCTCTGGGTCGGATAGCCGAATTCCACCAGCAGCTCTCTTTCTGCAAATCCCAGACGCTTTAAGCCGTCCCGATGGCCTGTATCGGCTCTGTCGCCTTCCCGGAAGGTAGTCACGGTCAGCTCCCTCCCCTCCTCCAGCTGGGAAAATGCCTTTCTCAGAAAAGCCTGTACGATTTTCGTCTTCCTGTACTGGGGATGCACTCCCAGGAAATCAATGCTGCCCGTCTCTTTTGTAATTCCCATCACCCCATCCGCCGTCTCCCGGTCCTTCAAGATAAAAGCCTGCCCCTGCCTGACGCATTCTCTCAGCCACTGCAGATGCTGCGTCTCATCCAGGCATGGAAAGCCGTCCACCGCCAGTCTGACAAGATCCATCCAGGCAGGAATATCTTCCTCAGAGGCAGGACGGATCCTCTGTTCCATATCCTCTATCCCGCCAAATTCCACAGCTTCTCTATTTAAACAGTACCGAAGCTGCAGCGGGTAAAATTCCCGCTCTTCCCGGTACTGCCCCGGCGCCTTTTTATACATTGCCTTAAAGCTGTCTGCAAACGCCTGCTGGCTTTCATAGCCTGCCAGAAAGGCAATCTCCACAATTGGTTTCTCAGAAAAGACCAGCAGCTTGGCGGCCTCCGTCAGCTGTCTGCGCTTCACATAATCGTGCACTGTCAGGCCCGTTGTCTGCGTAAAAATCCGGTGAAGATAATACTTGGAATAATGGACCGCCTCCGCCACCAGCTCTAAATTCAGCTTTTCCGATAAATGCCCTTCGATGTAATCAATGGCTGCCTCTGTCTTCTCAACCCTGTGTTTCATCGCCGTCTCCTCCTTTCCCACCCAGTATAGCAGGAGACGGCTGTTTCGTTTTCATAATTCTTGCTCACAAATTTTTTCCTAGGCCGCCGCATTGGCGTTGATGGTATCTATCACTCGTTTGATTCCCAGCCACACGCTCATATCAGTGAATATCTCAACCACGCTTCCCCGATCGGTGAACGGCGGTTCCTGAAGCACAGAAAAATCCTTCATCATTCCATTGCGGACAATGTATTCCACAATCTGATTCACAAAGTAAATCTGCCGGCTGTCCAGATTCGCATCCGTCAAATAGGCTGAAAACGCCTCCTTGGCGGCGTTCATATCCAGGCCTACGATCTCGCGGACAAATTCCCCCAGAGGTTTCGCGCCAAATTCCTGCTCATAGTCCTGCTTCGTGCCGACCTCATGCCACAGAGTCTCTTCCAACGCCTCTATATCCGACTGAGTCAAAGGCTGATTCGTCTTTAACTTGGCAATCGCAGGATTGTCCTGGTGCTGCCTGATATAATGCTCCGCCTTGGCCTTATAATTTTTCAGCTCGTCATTTTCCAGCTCTGATTCCTTCCACTCCATGGAAAGAAGCTCGTCTGCAAAATTCGTCGTATATTTGACTTTTTCTGAAGAAACATACTTCATCAGATCACGGAGCTTTTCCCTGATTTCCTCAAATTCATTGATTCCGGCAGCTTCAACATAATCGGTATGCAGAATCTTATTGATCAAATCAGACTGAGCCTGAATCTCAGGAATATTGGACATGCCTGCAATTCCAGCCACTTTTCTGTTAAGATCTGTCCGGGCCTTCGAATACTTCTTTCCAACCAGATAAGCCAGCTCAATCCCGTACATAAGCGCGTCAAACCGAACGGCGTTTACCTCGTCCCCGTCCGGCTGGATCAAAGGCGCCACTTCCTCCCTGACAAGCAGAGTGTCCTCGTAGGTAAGGGCATGATAGCCGGACGGTTCCGAATACAGCTCCACATACTTCAGATGCTGGCGCACAGCAAAGCTGTCCCTCGGCAGTTCCCTCACCTTCCCGCTCATCTGATCCACCAGCGCTTTCCGGTATGCAGTCAGCCGGTCCGTCTGATATTCCATATCCTGAAGCTTATAGGAAATTTCAAACTGCAGATTAAAAATCGCCCCCTGAAGGGGAATTGTATTTGCTGCAGCTTTTCCTTTATTCATTCGGAAAAAATCAAAGTTTCCGCAAAAATCAAAAATATAGAATTTCTGCTTATCTTCTCCGTCCAACAGACCAGGACAGAGTCTTGTGCCACGCCCAATCATCTGCCAGAATTTCGCCTTGCTCATAACCTTTTTGAAAAATACCAGGTTCAGAACCTCCGGCACGTCGATTCCCGTATCCAGCATATCCACGGAAATGGCAATCTGAGGCAGCTTTTTCGGATCAGAAAATTCATCAATGGCACTCTGGGCATAGGTCATATAGTTGTCGATTACTTTCGCATAGTCTGGAAAGCTGGGGTACTCTCTATGGAACACTTCCAGAATCTTCTCTGCATGATCATGATTTCTGGCAAAAATAATCGTCTTTCCAAGCTTCTGGCCATAGTCAATTTTTATTCCGTCTGTCATCAGGATATTTAAAACCTGTTTGATTGTGTCCTCATTGAAAATCCATGAGTTGAGAGCTGAAGAGCCGATGGATTCCGGCAGATTCCCCTGTCCTCCTCCAAAGGTCGCCTCATAAGCTTCCTTATCCTCCTCTGACAGCTCGTCGTATACGATCCCCTGCTCAATGAACTTAAGCTTTGATTCCACAGAGACATAGTCCACCAGATATCCGTCCTTTACCGCCTGGGCCAGATCATATCCATAAGTGGGTACGCCATTTTCCAATTCAAAGATCTCATATGTATTTTTATCAATTTCATCCTTCGGCGTAGCCGTAAGCCCGACTAAAGGCGCGTCAAAATAGGAGAAAATATCCCTGTATTTGTTATAGATGGACCTGTGAGCCTCGTCACATATCACAAGGTCAAAATGGCCGCAGGTAAATAATTTCCCTTCACTGTCGCTGACTGTATCGATGCAGTTCATCATGGTCTGGTACGTGGAGAACACACAGTGAGCGTTGTAATTGTCCTTCTCCTCCACCAGATTCGTACACGATAAACTGGGCAGCAGATTTACAAAGCTTCTTTTCGCCTGCGTGACAAGGGAATTTCTGTCTGCAAGAAAAAGAATATTTTTTACCCAGCCGGCCTTCAGAAGGCAGTCGCACAGCGCAATCACTGTTCTCGTCTTTCCGGAACCTGTGGCCATTACAAGCAGCGCTTTCCTGCGGTTCTTTTCATCGAAGCTTCTGCAGACTGCCTTAATGGCAGCTTCCTGGTAGTACCGCCCGGCAATATTCTTATCCACTGTGACATGCTCCAGGCTTGTCCGCATGGCCAATAAGTTAAACCACTTCTCCAGGTCTCTCTTGGAATAGATGACCGCGCATGGTCTCTCCAGATACTGCCCGTCGATAATATGCGTCTCAAATCCGTTAGTCAGGAAAATAACGGGCCTTCTCTTATATTTCTGCTCCAGCAGATCGGCGTAAAGCTTCGCCTGCTGCCTTCCCCTGGAAACGTCCGCGCAGGTCCGCTTCGCCTCAATCACAGCAAGAGGACGGTGCATATCATCGTAAAGAACGTAATCCGCGAAGCCGATTCCAGACTGATTCGGCATTCCATGAAGCTCCACTTCATTGAGCCAGTCCTTTCCCTCCGTCCAGCCTGCCTCCATCAGCATGGCATCGATGTATAGCTTCCTTGTCTTATACTCTGATAGATCAAGCGGCTTGGGAACATAGGCCTGCTGCTGTTCCTGCCTGCGGGCAGATAATTCTTCTTTCAGCGAAGCATTTTCCGCCATTAATTTCTGTAAATCCAGCTCCTGCTTCGCAGACTTCTCCTGTTCCCTTTCCAGTTCTGCTTTTACGGCGCTGGCCGCCGCTTTCGATTCCCTCGCCTTCTCAATCCGGGAAGTGATGACGGTTCTGTCAAAGGAGCGTTCTTCATACTGCTCGGAATAACAGCAGGCAACAAAGTCCAGATAGATAAACAGGTTCTCCAGGCAGAGCATGGCCTCGTCTCTTCCCAGCTTCTTATTACTGTGGGCTACATTGTTGCCGCATCTCCTGATGTAGTCCATGCGCTTCCACAGATCAGGCCCCACAATATCCCTGTATTCCTCGGCATTCATCAGGCTCTGCAGATTATCCTGGTAGGGCATTTCCAGATCCGAATCCACAGAATACATCCATTTTACAGCAAACTCCATGGCCCGGCGGCTATTGATTATGCTGGCCTCCGGATCCATGAGAATAATCCTCTCCGCAGATATGGCGACGTCTGCAAATCTGGAAAATTTTGGTTCCTGTTTTAAATAATCAAAATTAGTGATCATAGAGCGCCTCCCTCCTTTTGTAGTTCTTGCATATTGATACGAGTTTTTGCAAATGTTCTGTTAGTTTGAATAATTTTTAAAAAATCAACATCGCAGCGGCCTGAAGGTTTTAGTGAATTTTGATTTGTCTACAACTTTGACAAAGTCTGCAAACTGGTTT
>ULVJ01000240.1_pt1 | contig 12951 bp, 9 predicted proteins | sample 1959361 | NCBI WGS metagenome assembly ULVJ01 (sample SAMEA4835784, study PRJEB28245) | human gut metagenome | biome: gut microbiome; material: fecal sample | place: Denmark | collected 2008
CCAAGGATTACATCGAATGTATGTGGCTGATCCTGCAACATGATGTTCCCGAAGATTTCGTTATTGCTACTGGAGAAATGCACACGGTGCGCGAATTCGCAACGTTAGCATTCAAAGAAGCAGGGATCGAGCTTCGTTGGGAAGGTGAAGGCGTAAATGAAAAAGGTATCGACGTAGCTACCGGAAAATCTCTGGTAGAAGTTGATCCGAAGTATTTCCGTCCATCGGAAGTAGAACAATTGCTGGGCGACCCGACTAAAGCTAAAACACTGTTGGGCTGGGATCCACGTAAAACATCATTCGAAGAACTGGTAAGTATCATGGTTCGCCACGATATGGAGAAAGTGAGACGAATGATTGCTACCAAACATTAAAACTTGCTTTACTAATAGAATGGAAAAGAATGCAAAGATATATGTAGCAGGACACCGCGGACTTGTGGGATCTGCTATCTGGAAGAATTTGCAGGATAAAGGATACACCAATCTGGTAGGCCGCACTCACAAAGAGCTTGATCTGCTGGATGGCACGGCTGTCCGTAATTTTTTCGATGAAGAACAACCGGAATATGTATTCCTTGCTGCTGCCTTTGTGGGTGGTATCATGGCGAACAGCATCTACCGTGCCGACTTTATCTATAAGAATCTGCAAATTCAACAGAATATCATCGGAGAGAGCTTCCGTCACCATGTAAAGAAGTTGCTCTTCCTTGGTAGCACGTGTATTTATCCACGTGACGCCGAACAGCCGATGAAGGAAGATGTATTGCTTACTTCACCGTTGGAATATACCAACGAGCCGTATGCAATCGCTAAAATTGCCGGACTGAAAATGTGCGAAAGTTTCAATCTGCAATATGGAACGAACTACATCGCTGTGATGCCGACAAACCTTTACGGACCGAATGATAATTTCGACTTGGAACGCAGTCATGTACTGCCTGCCATGATCCGAAAGATTCATCTGGCACACTGTCTGAAAGAAGGAAACTGGGAAGCTGTACGTAAGGATATGAACCTGCGCCCGGTGGAAGGCGTCAACGGCGACAGTCCGAAAGAAGAAATCCTGGCTATTCTGCAAAAATACGGAATCAGCGAAACGGAAGTCACTCTTTGGGGTACAGGTACTCCACTCCGCGAGTTCCTTTGGAGCGAAGAAATGGCAGATGCCAGCGTCTTCGTAATGGAGCACGTAGACTTCAAAGATACCTATAAAGAAGGCAGCAAAGATATCCGCAACTGCCATATCAACATCGGCACCGGTAAGGAAATCACCATCCGTCAGCTGGCCGAACGTATTGTAGAAACTGTAGGGTATCAAGGAAAACTGACCTTCGACAGCAGCAAACCGGACGGCACTATGCGCAAGCTGACCGATCCTTCGAAACTGCATTCTTTGGGGTGGCACCATAAAATTGAAATCGAGGAAGGCGTACAAAGAATGTACGAATGGTACTTGAAATAAGAATTTAAAGAATCAATCAATATGCTATGAGCAGAATTATTTTTGATTATAGCATATTTTTTTTTGATTATAGCATAATGAAATTAGCTATAACCATAATCTTTCCTCCTACCAGCCTGTCGCAATCTCACTACATCGCCCTTCCCCCATTTCCAAAAATTCTTCCCTCTTAATTCTTCATTCTTAATATAATTGCTATATTTGCACAAATTAATACCAAATGTGCAAAACAATGGAACAAAGTTTTATAGCCTACATTGAGAATAGTATCAAAAATAATTGGGACCTGGATGCCCTGACCGATTATAAAGGTGCAACTTTACAGTATAAAGACGTAGCTCGCAAGATCGAAAAACTCCATATCATTTTTGAAGAAAGTGGAATCCGCAAAGGAGATAAAATTGCTGTTTGCGGAAGAAACAGCTCTCATTGGGGAGTCACTTTTCTTGCTACACTGACGTATGGGGCAGTTGTTGTACCCATTCTCCATGAATTTAAAGCGGACAATATACATAACATCGTCAACCATTCCGAAGCAAAATTACTGCTTGTAGGAGATATGGTATGGGAAAACCTGAATGAGTCGGCAATGCCGCTACTGGAGGGTATCCTGATGATGAACGACTTCACCCTGCTAGTGTCACGCAGCGAACGACTGACTTATGCACGCGAACACCTGAACGAAATGTTCGGCAAAAAATATCCGAAGAATTTCCGCACAGAGCATATCGCTTATCATAAGGATGAACCGGAAGAACTGGCTGTTATCAATTATACTTCAGGAACAACAAGTTACTCGAAAGGAGTAATGCTTCCCTATCGCAGTCTGTGGTCGAATACCAAATTTGCTTTTGAAGTATTAGACCTGCAAGCCGGAGATAAGATCGTATCCATGCTCCCTATGGCACACATGTACGGACTGGCTTTCGAATTCCTTTATGAGTTCTCCGTGGGTTGCCACATCTACTTCCTTACTCGCATGCCGAGTCCGAAAATCATTTTCCAGGCTTTCGAAGAGGTGAAACCTAATCTGATTGTTGCCGTACCGCTTATCATCGAAAAAATCATCAAGAAGAGCGTGCTTCCGAAATTGGAAACTCCTGCAATGAAGATCTTACTAAAAGTGCCTATCATCAACGACAAGATAAAAGCAACGGTACGCGAAGAAATGATTAAAGCATTTGGCGGAAACTTCAAAGCTGTTATTGTAGGAGGTGCTGCTTTCAATCAGGAAGTAGAACAGTTCTTGAAAATGATTGATTTCCCTTATACAGTAGGATATGGAATGACGGAATGTGGTCCGATTATCTGTTACGAGGATTGGAGAAGATTCAAGCCGGGTTCATGCGGAAAAGCTGTACCACGTATGGATGTGAAAGTGTTGTCATCTGATCCCGAGAACATTGTTGGCGAAATCGTATGTAAGGGTCCAAATGTGATGTTGGGATATTACAAAAACGAAGAAGCTACCCAAGAAGTTATCGACAAAGACGGATGGCTGCATACAGGTGACCTGGCTTTGATGGACGCCGAAGGAAATGTTACGATCAAAGGACGCAGCAAGAACCTGTTATTGAGTGCCAGCGGACAGAATATCTACCCGGAAGAAATTGAAGATAAATTGAACAACCTGCCATACGTGGCTGAAAGTATTATCGTTCAGCAAAACGAAAAACTTGTCGGACTTGTTTATCCTGATTTTGACGACGCTTTCGCTCATGGCCTGAAGAATGAAGACATCGAGCAAATAATGGAAGAAAACCGTGTGGCACTGAATGATACGCTACCGGCTTACAGCCAAATATCCAAGATGAAAATCTATCCGGAAGAATTCGAAAAGACACCGAAGAAGAGCATCAAACGTTATTTATACCAGGAAGCAAAAGGCTAATATAAAGTTAGCTGCATAGAGATATTACTTAAACCGAAAAGAGAAAGGAATGAAGATAAAGAAAACAATATTCACGGCAGCTATACTAATGGCTGCCGTTTGTTTACCGGCACAGAACAAGAGTGCAGGTATTAATATATCTATCTGGAAAGATATTTGTACGCAACCGCATGACAGCACACAGACGACTTATGTGAACATCGGTCTCCTGTCTACAATGAATCGCTTGAACGGTGTGGGTATCAATGCATTGGGAAGTGTGGTACATGGTGACATGAACGGAGTACAGATCACCGGATTAGCCAATCTGGCAGGTGGAACAATGAGGGGTGTCCAGCTAGCCGGTATCAGTAATATCAGCGGCAACAACACCGTAGGGCTTTCTGCTGCCGGACTAGTAAATATCACTGGCGACAGAACACAAGGAGTAATCATATCCGGTTTAACCAGTATCGGAGGAGATAATACCTCGGGGTTAATGATTAGCGGTTTCATGAATGTGACGGGCAATATGGCTTCGGGGCTACACTTTTCCGGAGCGGCAAATATTACAGGGCAGAGCTTCGGTGGCTTGATGGCTTCCGGGCTTTTGAATGTAGTAGGCGAACACATGAACGGCTTGCAGATGGCAGGAATTGCCAATATAACCGCATCGAAACTGAATGGGGTGCAAATAGCATTATGTAATTATGCAACGCAGGCCCGCGGGCTTCAAATTGGCCTTGTCAATTATTACAAGGAAGATATGAAGGGATTCCAACTCGGATTGGTTAATGCGAATCCTGATACAAGAGTGCAAATGATGGTGTATGGTGGAAATGCTACGCCTGCCAATATAGGTGTACGCTTCAAGAACCAATTGTTTTATACCATTCTGGGAATCGGCTCCATGTATCAGGGATTGAATGATAAGTTTTCGGCAAGTGCATCCTATCGTGCCGGCTTGTCCTTCACTCTTTACAAAGGCTTATCCATCAGCGGAGACCTTGGCTACCAGCATATCGAGGCTTTCGATAACAAAGACGAGGTGATTCCGAAACGTTTATATGCATTGCAGGCACGTGCCAATCTGGAATATCAATTTACCAGAAAGTTCGGTATCTTTGCAACAGGCGGTTATGGGCTAACCAGATTCTATAATAAATCAAGCAATTACGATAAAGGAGCGATTATAGAAGCAGGCATTGTTCTTTTCTAAATAAAATTACAATGAACGTTGAGATGAACATAACTACAATTAGAGAATACCAGCCAACAGATAAGAATGCTGTAATAGATTTAATCAGACAGAACACGCCTGCATATTTTGCACCGAAAGAAGAAGCTGATTTTAGTAACTATCTGGATAGCGAACGTGAACTTTATTTTGTTCTATTACTCAACAAGAAGGTTGTAGGCTGTGGCGGAATAAATTTTACAAAGGATAAAGCCAGCGGAAAAATAAGTTGGGATATCATACATCCCCAGTACCAAGGCAAATCGTTAGGAGCACAATTATTAAAATATAGAATTGAAATATTAAAGTCCATTGATGGTATTCAAAAAATAACCGTTAGAACTTCACAATTAGCCTATAAATTCTACGAAAAGCAAGGATTCACACTGAAAGAAATCCAAAGAGACTATTGGGCCAAAGGCTTTGATATGTATAGTATGGAATATAACGGGCATTAATAATAAAAGTGCAATTCAATATTAATAATGAATTGCACTTTTTCCTTATGTATCAAGTAAATAAAGACACTATATTTTAAGCATTACTAAAACTATCAAATGATAAATGATGGTTTTAAGCCCTTATCATTTCAATCTATCACACCTTTTCTTTTATCAGACCAGTACGATAAGCAACAAGCAGTTTCTTCAAATCCTGTATTTGAGTCACTAGTTCTTTTCCCTTATCGGTATCTTTCACCATCATTCGTTGCGAATTAAATTCGAGAACGAAGTTGGTCGATTTGATATCAAGCCCCTCTTCAATGGCTTTCTGACAAGACTGGAATGGTTCGTGCTGTACGAGTTGCATACCATGAGAATGATAAACAAGCGTATACCCCGCAATTCCCGTTTCCGGCTGATAAGCTTTTGAAAAGCCGCCATCAATAACGAAAAGCTTGCCATTGGCTTTCATAGGTTGTTCCCCCTGAATCGTTTTCACAGGCACATGACCGTTGATAATATGCGAATGAGGCCCTGAAGCTCCAAACTCTGTCAAAATCTGGTCACAAATATCTTCCCGGTTACGCAATGTGTAATAATAGCCTTTCTTTTCTTTATGCAACTCTTTATCTTCTACAAAATAACGCTCAAAAGTCGCCATCTTATCTTTATCAAACAAAGGAGCTTCCGGGCCACACCACATATACCAGATATAATCCATAGCAAATTCCTTATCCTCCTCTCCTTCTTCATCGAAATAAGCGGTACGGATCAATTGATCGGCTTTATCCAGCAATTTATGTCCCCAGTATTCCTTACCACGTATTTTGACATGTTTAAAGCTGCCATCCTCATTCAGAGGAACAGAAGCATGATAAAGAAGATTCGAGTTTGAAACCAGATACATGCCGCCATAGGTAAACAGACAACGCATGTGCTTCTTCAATTTCTCACTATTCATAAATGAATAATGAATCTTTTCTACCAATTCGCGTTCTTCTTCAGTCAGTCGGTAAGGATCTGCCGGATCTACAGTCGGGAAATTGGTATCACGCAAAGCATATTCTTTTCCTTCATATACAAAGACGCCGCGTTCAAAATCAATCTTCTCCAGAAGTTTACGATTAGCCATTCCGAATTCCGGACGGCGGTCGATGATTTCAGCTTCCAGCTTAAACTGGATAATGGTAATGGCTTTATGCATTTGAGTAATCAGACGCAAAGTCTTCTCATTATAATGAGCATCGGCAAAGTTCATTTTCGGCATGAAAATCGTGCAAGGATCATCGGCATACGTATCCATTGCAAAAGTAGCCAATGGAAGCAAATTGATTCCGTATCCGTCTTCAAGTGTCCCCAGATTACCATAGCGCATAGACATACGTATCACGTTAGCGATACAACTATCATTACCGGAAGCTGCTCCCATCCAGAGAATATCATGATTTCCCCATTGAATATCGAAATTGTGGTAATTACACAATGTATCCATAATGATATGCGCACCGGGACCACGGTCGTAAATATCACCTACGATATGAAGAGAATCAATAGTCAAGCGCTGAATCAGATTACACATAGCGATAATGAAATCGTCGGCACGCTTCGTAGTGATAATTGTGCTGATAATTACATTAATATAAGCATGCTTATTCGGTTCGATAGACGATTCGTGCAATAACTCCTGAATGATATAAGAGAATTCGGCAGGCAGTGATTTACGAACCTTCGAACGAGTATATTTGGAAGACACGTTCTGACAGACTTTCACCAGTTGGTTCAGCGTAATCAGATACCAATCATCCAGATCCTTTTCACGGGCCTTCACCAATTGCAGTTTCTCTTCGGGATAATAAATCAAAGTACAGATTTCTTTCTTTTCAGCTTCACGAAGAGTGTTGCCGAATATTTCATTTACTTTACGTTTTACCGCACCGGAAGCATTTTTCAGTACATGCTGAAAAGCTTCATATTCTCCATGAATATCAGTCAGGAAATGTTCCGTCCCTTTAGGTAGATTTAAGATAGCCTCTAAGTTGATTATTTCCGTACTGGCATCAGCAATGGTAGGAAAACTTCGGGAAAGCAGTTGCAGGTAACGGAGATCACTCACAATGCTTTCAGGAGTTATGTTACTTTGAGCAGTCATTCTATTTACTATTTTACTATTTACAATTTATTAATTGGCAACTTATTATTAGTTGACAACTTACCATTTAGTAACTCAAAAAAGGAATTTATTAATTCCTCTTCTTTTTCTTGTTACAAATTTATCTATTTTATACGATTCCTGATTAAGAAATGACTACTTTTTATTTACAAATTCATCATTTCTCAATTTTCAATTCTCAATTTAACAAGAACATTAACAGCACTTGAGCGATAATCACCCGCAGGAACATACACAGCGGATAAACAGTCGCGTAGGCTACGGATGGGTTGTCGCCGGGAATTGTATCGTTTACATAGTTCAGTGCCATCGGATTTGCCATACTTCCGCACAACATACCGGATACAGTACCGAAATCAATCTTCATCATCTTGAAAGCCACAAACCCCACCAGTACGGTTGGAACAATAGTCAATCCGGCTCCTAAAGCGATCCATAACAAACCTTCCGGACGGAATACGGTGTCAAAAAAATGAGCTCCGGCATCCAGTCCCAGACAAGCAAGGTACATGGAAAGTCCCAAGGCACGCAGCATCAGATTCGCACTACGGGTGGTATAAGTAATCATGTGTATCCGTGGTCCAAAAGTTCCCAGAAGGATACCAACGATAATCGGTCCACCCGCTAATCCCAGCTTCACAGGAGTACTGACACCCGGAAAAGAGAAAGGAATCGCCCCCAATGCCAAACCGAGTACGATGCCGATAAACACAACAACCAGATTGGGTTCTTTCAAACTTTTTACAGCATTTCCAAGTACTTTCTCCACATTCTGAATAGCAGCAGCCTCTCCCACTACCGTCAGGCGGTCTCCTAATTGAAGTACCAATCCCGGAGTAGCAAGCAACTGCACACCCGACCGGTAAACGCGACTGATGTTAATCCCATAATGATTTCTCAACCGGAGTGAACCGAGTTTCTTACCATTCAGTTCAGGGCGGGTAATGACAATACGTTGCGAAATCAATTCACTATCAATCGCATTCCAGTCAATGTCCTCTTTATTCCAATCCGTATTTTCCTGTTCACCAAAAAGCACGGTCAAGGCCAAAGCATCTTTCTCCGCAGTTACCACCAGCAAACGGTCACCTTCCTTCAATATCTTGTCAGAAGTCGGAATACTTACATGTCCGTCACGCCATAAGCGGGAGATGACAAACTTCGGGTAACTCATGCGAGCTATATCCTTGATGCTTTTATTGAAAATAGCAGGATTGTGTACTTGAAACGCTGCAATGTAGGTTTTGTTCGCATCGTCTTTCTCTTTTATCTCCAAGTCTTCTTTGCGAACCAGCACTTTGCGAATTAATAAAACGGCAAGGATTACACCAACTACCCCCATCGGATAGGCTACCGCACATCCTAAAGCAGGAGTACTGCTGTCCATTCCCATCTGTTTCAATGTTTGTTGTGCAGCTCCCAACGCCGGAGTATTCGTCGTTGCTCCACAAAGGATACCAACCATATCAGGAAGAGAGACACCTGTCGCATAACTGGCCACCACCGTCAACAATGTTCCCAACAGAACAACTCCCAATGCCAGCATATTCAATGTCACCCCTCCTTTGCGGAAAGAGCTAAAGAAACCGGGACCGACTTGCAAACCGAGAGAATAAACGAAAATGACCAGTCCGAAACTTTCTGCGTAGTTCAACATCTGCGGATCGACCGAAAGCCCGAGATGGCCGGCGAGGATGCCTGCAAAAAAAACAAAAGTGACTCCCAGGGAAACTCCCCAGAAATGCACTCTTCCCAAGCCCAGACCAATGGCAGAAATCAATGAAAGTACCACAACAGCCTGTAAGGCAGAATGTTCGAGAAATAGACTATATAACCACTCCATGTATATAAAAACTAATAGGGCGCAAAGATAAAAACTATTTAGTCCGGTTCAAAACTTTTAAGCTTTCATTTCGCGCCCTATTTATACCCTGAATCATATATCCTGAAATCTTATTGATTACCCTTTTACTCCGTTACCTATTATTTTGTTCCTAATAACTATCCTATTTCTATCTTAACTATCTTATCCTTCTCTTTTCACCTGCATCTTGTTATCCCTCAAACGATCTTTTTCCCTCTGTTTCTTTCCGTTTTATCTTTCATCATTTCCCCTGAAACTCCACAAAGTTATTTCGTCCGTCCAGATAACCGCTTAACCTGTTTCCACCGATGTACACATCATCCAGGTATGAAACATCATTCGGTCCGTATGACATACGAATGGAAGTCTGCGCATAATTCTCCCAGCTCCAACGGAAATTATATTCATACTGCTCTACTGTCCCGTTAGGATATTCCACCCGTATATAGTCAATTCCCGTACGATCTAAAAAGAAATCCAGTTCCTGACGGCAATAGTTACCGTCCATGTCCCGGTAGAAACTAACCCAGGTACGGCTACACAAATCAGCCGAACGATTATAGTATCCTGCACCATTATTATCATCATCATAGAAACTGTCTATTTCCACTTCGCAAGAGGTAAAACTTACCATCAATATAGCCATCAAAGCCAAACCGAAGTATTTAAATGTGTTCGTTTTCATATTCCTTTATTTTTAACGGTTCTCTAATTATTATCTATCATTTATCTTTCGATAGAACAAAAGTAGAGAATGAATTTTCCTTATGAAACTGAAAACTCCTACTTATCGGGAGGAAATTGCCTAAATCTAGGGGTAAATCCCCCCAATGAAGTCTATTTCAAAGAATTCTTGTATCTTTGCCTCCTGTTAACAACACATGAAATCATCTGTCGCATGAAGTCAATCAAATCCCATATCACCCAACTGCTGAAATCCCTCAATGAGGGAGTATTCGAAAAAGAACATACCATCGCACTCTCCCTATTATCTGCCATGGCAGGTGAAAGTATCTTTCTATTGGGCCCTCCGGGAGTAGCCAAGAGCTTAGTGGCGCGCAGGCTCAAACTGGCTTTTAAAGATGCGGATGCTTTTGAATATCTGATGTCTCGTTTCAGTACACCGGATGAAATATTCGGCCCCGTCTCCATCTCAAAATTGAAAGATGAAGATACATACGAACGTATTACAAAAGGATACTTGCCGACAGCATCGATTGTCTTCCTGGATGAAATATGGAAAGCCGGTCCTGCTATCCAAAATTCTCTTTTGACAGTAATCAATGAAAAGATATATCGCAACGGACAATTTACGGTGCGTGTTCCTCTGAAAGCGCTGATTGCCGCATCCAACGAACTACCCGCAAAAGGTGAAGGACTGGAAGCCCTATACGACCGTTTCCTGATCCGCCAGTTTGTCGGATGCATTGAACAGGAATATGCTTTCGACCAGATGATTTCTTCTACACGGGAAGTAGAACCTGAAATCCCGGCAAAACTCCAGGTAGACGATGAATTATACAATCAAATACAAGCTGAAAGTGAGAAAGTAGGTATCCACTATACCATCTTCGAGCTGATTCACAATATCAAACGAGAAATCGAACAATATAATACAGGGCGGGATGAAAACACCCCTCCGATCTATATATCCGACCGCCGTTGGAAAAAAATAGTAGGTCTGCTCCGCACCTCGGCCTATCTGAACGAATCTCCGGGAATTCACTTCTCCGACTGCTTGCTGATGAGTGCCTGTCTGTGGGATGAAGTTTCGCAGCTCCCCATCATCGAAAACATAGTGGAACAGTCGATTGCACGGGGAATCAATACATATTTATTGGGAGAAAAACGACTGGAACAGAAACTGGATACATTGAAAGAAAACATGAAGTCCGAACACAGCCTACGGGAACTTAGCGATCCGGGAATCCAGGTCGTAGATACCTTCTATCATCGCATAGAAGGTTACCACATTGCCGGAAATTTACTCATCTTTGCTTCGGATTACCAGTCTTTGAGGAAAGACAGCAACCGGTTGTTTTATATCCAACAGGATAAATTCCGTCCGGTCAACAAAATCCTGAAAGCCTACGATTTCGTAAAGAACAGGAATATCGCACAAAAGAATATTTATTCCCTCCGAAAAGGGAAACGATCTGTTTTCGTCAACAATCAGGAGTATCCACTACTATGTTATGATAATTGCAAACCTTTGCCAACACAGCAGGACGGCAGTACTCCGTTCGAATTTACATTGCAGGAAGTGATAGATTTACTTCATCAAATGGAGGTAGAATATAAAACAATCTTCGAGCGGGAAACAGCATATACAAAGGAACATCTTTTCTTAAGTTCATCGCAAAAAAGCAAAATTAAGCGAATCTTAGGGGAAACTGCACATATCATAGAGAACTACCGGAACGAACTTCGCATCATCGCTCATGCCCATGAACAAGAGAACAGAGAGTATTAGGCTCAAGCACCTGCAAGACATTTATTACGAAAAATTGCAGGGAATAGCCTATGATGTGTACGACGAACAACTACACAATCTGATTATCCGTCCCGAAGAACTGGATGCGGACATTCACCTGTATTTTCGTCACACACAACCCTCCCTGCAAGATTTCTACTCCCGTTATGCATCGCAATGGGAATACTTTCATGAAATGAATGAAGCATCGGACGCAAAGTTTCTTCAATTCCTGAAAAACAGCGCATACCCCTTCTCCATGAAATATCACCTGGTAGACCTCAACGTAAAATACTACCTCCAACGTTTTAATGCAATCAGCCCGCGTTCCAAAGAATGGAAAGCGTTGTGGACTCTTTTTTTCGACAAGTGGCATACGCTACTCTCGAACAATGAGTTCAACTATCAGATGGAACATATCGAGCAACTCTGTGAGGATTTCTATCGTATTCAACTGGCATTAGCCAAAAATCTTCCGGTACGCGGTGGCTCACGCCTCGTCTGGCTACTTCGCAATCATAAACAGATAGCGGAACAGATTTTAGAATACGAAGAAACGATCAAACGAAATCCCGTTATCCGCGAACTGGTAGAAATCTTAGGCAAAAAACACCAAAGTAGCCGGAAACGTTTCAAAATGACCGCAGGTATTCACCGGGAACAAATTATATCTCATGCCACCCGAAGTGATATTGCAGGCATTTGTGAAGGAAACGATTTGAATAGTCTTCTCCCTCTGGAATATTGTTATCTGGCGGAAAAGAACCTGCAACCCATATTTTTCGAGCGTTTCATAGAGAAGAGACTACAAGTCATCGATTATCAATCGCACGAGAAACAAACCATCAATGATAAGAAAACAGTAGGAAATGAAGTTTCCGAAGAAGCTGAAGGCCCTTTCATCGTTTGCCTGGACACTTCCGGTTCTATGGCAGGCGAACGGGAAAGAATCGCAAAATCTACTCTACTTGCCATTGCCGAATTGACAGAAGTACAACATCGGAAATGTTACGTCATCCTCTTCTCCGATGATATCGAGTGTATTGAAATAACCGATTTAGGGAGTAGTTTCGATCGCCTTGTCGATTTTCTAAGCCAATCTTTTCATGGTGGCACAGATATGGAACCAGTCATCACACATGCTTTGCGAAAGATCAGCGAAGAAGGATATATGGAAGCAGACATCATCACCGTATCGGATTTTGAGATGCGTCCAGTTGATAAACTGCTATCCCAGTCCATAGAACATGCAAAAGCAAAACAGACAAAAATGTATGCCATTTCTTTAGGAGGCAAAAGTGCCGAGACCAGTTATCTGAAATTATGTGATAAATATTGGGAATATAGTGTTCAAAACGCTGAAAGTCTTAATAAAAATAGAATTGAAGAATCAAATATTTAATCAATGTTATAAAACATCTCTTTTTTCT
>ULVJ01021434.1_pt1 | contig 12842 bp, 10 predicted proteins | sample 1959361 | NCBI WGS metagenome assembly ULVJ01 (sample SAMEA4835784, study PRJEB28245) | human gut metagenome | biome: gut microbiome; material: fecal sample | place: Denmark | collected 2008
ACCCTCCTTACTGGTTAGTCCAGTAAAGAGGGTACATATCAATTTTTATATGACGTGCAGCCTGTTTTTTATAAACGTTTTATTTAGCTGATCTTATCTTCCACTGGATAAGAATATCTGTATCCTCTGCTTAAAAATCCCATTTCCTCTAATACGCCTACCATTCTGTAAACAGTCGCCAAGCCGATAGTTGGATCCTTTTTGGAGGCCATGTAGTAGATTTCCTTACAGCTGGACCATTTTCCTTCTAATATAACATCCAGAAGGATTTTTCTCTGTCCTGTGATCCTTTTTCCTTTTCTCTGAAGTTCTCCTATGATCTGCGCTTTCTGATCTGACATAAGTCTCCTCCTTCTTTTAAGCATCACGGATATCCTGTTTTGATGCCTTTTATCCATATTTTTGACTTTCTCTTCTCATATTATCCACGAGAGACAATTATTTTATGTATAGTGTCACTCTGCAAGGTTAGCCTAGACTAATATATCTAACTGAAAACAAGATTAGCACTAACTAACTTAATTGTCAATCGTTTTTTGAGAAAAATTATAACTTTCAGATCAAAAGCAAGACGTCTGCTAAACATAAATAAAGACCACCGTCCAGCAATCATATCTGCCAAACGGTGGTCCGTATTTTTATAAATCTATCTTCTCCACAACGGACGATATTTTATTTCATCATCCTTATGGAACAGGCCAACACCTGCAAAATTATGGATCATTGAAATGATCGGGCATAACATTGGAAGAAATGTGTATGGTATAAATTCATTTACAGTAATACCGCCAAGCACTACACCATAACCGATCACCCACGCATTCCATGGAATAAGTGCTGCTATCATTACTCCTACATCTCCCAGTGTACGTGATAATACTGCACGGTTGATATCCATTTCATCGCATACATCTTTAAATGCTACTGCCGGGATCGTAACTGCAACATACTGGCCGCCGATCACACAGATGATAAGGCTTGACAGCCATACGCCTGCCAGGATCGTACCAGGAGTATTCAGCTTTTTAGAAAGCTTATTTACCAATACCGTCAATACATGTGATTCTGAAAACAGACCGCTTAACATTCCAAGTATCAGCATGATTCCAACTAATGAAAGCATACTGGAAAATCCACCGCGGTTTAACAATCCATCCAGAGATTCCATACCACTTTCAATAGAAAAACCATTCATAATATAGTTAAGATTTTCCATAAATCCACGTCCCTGGAAGATCATTGACCAAACAATACCACTGCCAATGCCTGTACCAAATGCAAGAAGTGTAGGTGCCTGTCTGACAGATAAGATCAATACCAGTGCCACAGGAATAATATGTAATGGGCTGATGTGAAAACTAGCTGTTAATCCATTGGAAAGTTCATTTACTGCAGCTACATCAATGTTGCCGGAAGCCTTAAGCCCCAGAACTGTATAAAGTACCAGGCAGATCAAAGTCCCTGGAAGAGTCGTATACCACATAGAAGCAATATGCTTAAATAACGGAACTTCACAGGCTGACGCAGTCAGTAGTGTTGTATCTGATAAAGGACTTGTTTTATCACCAAAGAATGCTCCAGAAATAACAGCACCAGCTGCCATACCTACCGGAATTCCCAGTCCTGCTGCCATACCGCATAAAACTACGCCGATCGTACTGATGGAACCCCAGCTGGTTCCTGTACATATAGCCATAAATGCAGGAACAATAAAACAAATTGGCAAAAACAGTTTTGGGGTAATGATCTTCATGCCATAATAAAGCAATGTTGGGATCGTGCCGCTGGATATCCAGGCAGCCACCATACAGCCTACTAACAGCATGATCATGGCAGCTGTTGCAACCTGGCGTACCCCCTCTGCCATTGCTGCATCCAGACGTTCCCACTTAAATCCCATAAACATACAGAATCCGATCATTACAAACAACGCTGCTAAAGAAGCGATCGTCATTTCTGCCCCAAGAACGATCAGCACGATCATTACCAGAATTGGCATCAGGAAACCTGCCAATGCACAACCGGTCGTCATTTCTCTTAACCCCTTAGAACCTTTTTCACTCATCTTACATCGTCCTTTCAACACATTTTAAGAAACACTGCTTATCTATTTATTTTCTTTTAATGCAACACGGATACGCTCCAATGCCTCTTTTAATACCTCATTGGTCACTGCAAAATTGATCCGGATAAATCCTGCACCTTCATTTCCAAAATTTTCCTTCCCGTCATCCAGATGGATATGTGTCTTTTCCATGAAAAACCGGTCTAAACGCTCTGTCCCAATTCCGGCTTGTCTGCAATCCAGCCACAGCAGAAAGCTTCCCTCAGGTACATAAGGCACCAACGGCAGTTTATATTTATGTATAAATTCCAGCGTCTCCTCCAGATTTTTATGCAGATAAGCAGTCAGTTCTTCCAGCCATTCATCTGCCTCACCATTCATGATGGAGGTCACAGCAGCAATCGAAAAACTGTTTACTGCATAACCAAATCCATATGCCTGGATCTGACGCATCCATGCTGCACGCATCCCAGGTTCCGCTACTGTAATAATGGCATGAGGCAGACTCATAATATTAAAACCTTTGCTAAGGCTTACGATCTGAACACTGATCTCCTGAGCTTTCCTGCTGACAGCCAGAATAGGAATATGTTTATTCTCCCCGTAAAGAACCAGACAATGTACCTCATCTGATATAATGCGCACACCATTTTCATAGCATATATCCACCAGTCGCTCTAATTCCTCACGGGTGAATACCCGCCCTGTAGAATTATGGGGATTTATCAACAGAAAAATAGATGGATGATACTTATGGATCTTTTCCTCAAAGTCTTCAAAATCTATTTCATAATGGCCATCCACTGGTTTCAGCGGATTTTCGATCAGCTGTTGATCTGCCCCTTCAACCGCATTCTTGATCGGTCCAAATAATGGTGTCTGGGCAATCACTGTATCTCCTGGCTTTGCGAAGATGCTAAGTGCCATTCTGATCGCTCCCACGGTACTTGGAACATTGCTCAGCCATTCCCGTTCAACTGTCAAACCATAATTTCGTTTATACCAGCCTGTGACTGCATCATAATATGCATCTGTATGCTGCCGGTAATTGTAGCAGTTTTCCTCCGCAATGGGCAAAAGTGTCTCTCTTATACAAGGTGCGCAGTAATAATCCAGATCTGCTGTCCCCATTCCAATTACATCTGACGGCATATCCGCCATGCCCCAGCGAAAAGATGCATTTGTCTTGTGATCTGGTGTTGTGTCAAAATTATACTTCATATAGTTTGTTCTCCTCCCTGTTTTCGCCCCTAAACGAAAACCATAACTTTTTAATGTTTACAATGACGCTTGCAAAACGCGATCAGACGTTTTGTTCCTTCCTGCAGATTTTCCTGGGAAGTTGCTAGGTTAAAACGGATAAAACCTGCACCGCCTTTTCCCAAACGAAATCCATTTTCCACTACGATCTGCGTCTCCTGTTCAAGCAGATAGGTAAGCTGCGCCGGCCGTATATCCAATGCCCGAAGATCGATCCATGCAAAATACGTGGCTTCTGCCTGCAGGACTTTACATTCCGGCATATTTTTTTCAAAAGCCGCCTTCAAAAAGCGATGATTTGCGGCAATCTGTTCCATCAACCGTATGCGCCATGGTTCACATTCCCTGAATGCTGCGATGGTTGCCTCCAGCCCCATTAAATTCTGGCCATAACTTACTCCCATTGATGTAAGCAGCTCACTATACCGCTTCGTAAGCTCAGGATTTTCTGATACCATAAAAGCATGGCGCAATGCTGTTGTATTATAGGTCTTGCTTGTAGAATAAAAAGTGATCGTGTGATAAGAGATCTCCTGTGAAAGCGATGCGATCGGCGTATATGGTTTACCGGCATACGTCAGTCCGCAATAAACATCATCCGATAATATCGTTACCTGATATCGCAGACACAGATCTGCAATCTTTTTTAATTCTTCCCTGGTCCAGGCCCGTCCTACCGGATTATGTGGATTACACAGCCACAGTACCTTAGCACCACTGGCCAGACAACCTTCTAAAAACGAAAAATCAATCTCATAAAAACCGTTTTTCAGCATTAAAGGACATTCTAATGTTTTCCTGTTGTTTAAAGTCAGTAATTCTTTAAAAACGGAATGTACCGGTGTCAGTATTACTACTGCATCTCCAGGCTTTGTCAGAAGCTGCAGCGCTCCCCATGCCAATACATAAACACCGGAATTTTGCAGCACACAGCATCGGGTATCTACATTCCAGCCTGCAATATGCAAAAGCCAGTTATGTATTGTCTCATAATACAGATCCGGTATCTTTGGATACCCCAAATGCCCTCGCTCCAAAACAGATTTTAATGATGCAAGAACCGGTTCCGGGCTGCGATAATCCATATCCGCCGTACCAAAGCAAAGCAGATCTGGACAGGATGCACGTTCTCTTTCTTCCTCCCATTTCAACCGCAGCAAACCATCACTTTTTACAATCTCAGGATCTGGATAGCTCATCTGTTGTCCTCCTTACGTTTTATGATATTATTATATAGACTAAACTTTTGTAATGTCAATATGAAATAATTTAGTCTAAATCATCCTGTTATTTCATTGAAAATTCATTTTATGGATGATAAAATACTGATAATAAATACACTTAGGAGGAGTATATGAATCTCACAAAAATAGATCGTCAAATCCTGGACTCCTATGCCTCAATGATCGAGGGGCTTTCCATGTATCTCGGTTCCGTTTACGAAATCAGCCTCCACAGTTTAGAGGATTATGATCATTCTGTTGTTAAGATCATGAATGGATATCACTCTGGACGGACAGTGGGAGCACCTTTAACCGATCTGGCTCTCAATATGTTAAAAAGAATTAAAGACCAGGGAATTTCCTCCGGTAAGGATTTTACCTCCTATACAGCTATCAATGCCCTTGGAGAATCCCTAAAATCCTCTACCATTCCCATTTTAGGGCAAAATAACCGTGTGATCGGTGTTCTCTGCATAAATTTGTATCTGGATTCTCCATTGTCAGAAGTACTGGAATCCATTACAGGGCCAAAAGATGTTCACACAGAACAGGAAAATTTTGCAAACGATATGACCGATGCTTTCACCGCATCCATCAACAACGCCCGCAACCAGGTAATGTCAAACAATAATATTGCTGCTGTTAATAAAAACAAAGAATTGATCCGTATCCTGCATGAGAAGGGATTTTTCTATATGAAAAATTCAGTTCCCAAGGTTGCAGCTGCTCTTGGAATTTCAAAAAATACCGTCTATCTTCATTTGAGAAGCATTGAAAATAAAGAGCAAAAAGAGGTGTAAATTTCAGTGCAGCCCAAAATCGTATTTTTAGGTCAATTAAAAACAGCCTGAAAAATTGATATACTTCCGTCAATTTTCCAGACTGTTTTATTTTTATGTCATTCTAAAAAATGCTTTTTTTCTTAATTATTTTAACATTAAAAGTGGATATAAGAAGCCGATCCATACTACCATCAGCGCACCGCCGATACGGGTGGAAATGGAGGAGAATGCTAACAGGCTCATTCTGTCACCTGCTGTCAGCACTGCAAGGTCACCGGAACCACCGATGTTGCAGCAGCAAAGACCTGCTGTAATACCGGCTTCATAACCCCACAGACCAAAAAGTTGTCCAAAGATGATGGCTCCAATGTATGCACCAAGAACTGCTAAAACAATGATAACTAAAGCTGCTGGTGTAAAATAGCTGATCATAGTTTCAATACTAATAGAGTTAATGCCGATACCTGCGATGATCGCTGGCAGCAGTCCCTTTAACATAAAGTTCATGCCATTTACTGTGTAGTTGGTGATCTTTTCATCCATAATACCGGTGCATTTGACCACAACAGCAATGATGATCGCCCATGCAAGACCAGCGATCACTTTGGTTCCGGGAAGCTTGCCTAAAATAGTTCCTAATAAATAGATGCCAAGGCAGATAAAGATACCGCCGCAGACTTTGGCAGGATCCGCACTGAGGGCTGGAAGCTGCTCAGTGCTTTCCGTCTGCATAGTTCCTGCTTTGCGAAGGATAGCCGGATTTTCATCTGGAGATACCATCCCCAGCTTCTTTAAAATTGGTTTGGAAAGGGCACACATTAAAACAGCTACTACGTTAGAAAGTGAAACGTAGCATAAAAACATACCGGACATGCTCATCCAGTCTGTACCAGAAAGATCCGTATACAGAGTAGGAATAGTTACAAGAGCACCGCCGGAGCCGCCGGACATAGTAGGCGCACCAATGTCAAAGATAGCATTTAATGGGCCATATCCTGTGATAAGACCACCTAAAAAGCAGAATCCCAGTGCAAATACCTGAGAGCCTAAAATTGCAGGCAGATAACGTGAAATAGCACCTAATAAGATCTTACGGTCCATATACAGGACAGATCCGCAAAGAAGGGCTGCAATGTATACGTCCTGAAAGCCGTATTTCATAAGGATAGATACGCCTTTTACAGTTGTTTCAGGAAGCAGTCCGAAATAATTTAACAATGCCGGTCCGAACATACAGAAAAGAACAGAGCCGCCTAAGTAGCTGTTTACAATGGGGATACTGTTGCCCAACCAGAAAAACAGGCCGCCTACACTCATTAAGAAGGCCAGTGTTCCCACCATTCCAACACCGGTAGTCTCACCGATCTTTACAGTTGGCATAAAGCCGCCGTAAGTACAGATGATCACTACTAAAAACAGTGGTACGAAGTACTTTGCTGTAAGTCCGCAGACTTTAAATTCCACTTTTTTACCCATTTTGATTTCCTCACTTGTATTATATAATTTTGCAGATACCAGGATCAAAAGGTCTAAAATCCGATGCAAGCTTGCTTGCAGGAGGATTTTTGAACTTGGGGCCCGCCAAAAACATGAGTAAATAGCCATTTTTTGAAAAAATGAGCGGATTACGAATGTTTTTAGAATTGCAAAAGTGCAAAGCACATAGCAATTCGGTATCAGAGATCGCGGAGAACACTAATAAACTTCCGACGGATCCGCGATTTTCCCTTTGATCGCAGATACTGCTGCTACCTCTGGTGAAGACAGATACGCTTTTGCCTTTGGTGAGCCGTAGCGTCCCAAGAAGTTTCTGTTATTGGTTCCAAGGACTACCTCATCATCAGAAAGCAGGCCCATGGTACGTCCTTCACAGAAGGAACAGTATGGCGGTGTTACCAGAGCTCCTGCTTCTACCAGTGTCTGGATATATCCTTCTTTCATGGCTGCTTCCATAATACTGTTGGAAGCCGGGGTAACGATGCATTTTACGTGGGAACTGATCTTTCTGCCCTTCATTACATTTGCAGCGATCCTCAGATCTTCCAAACGGCCGTTGGTACAGGAACCGATAAATACCTGATCCAGTCTGACGCCCTTCACCTCAGACAATGGGTGTACATTGTCCACATATGGAGGACATGACAATACCGGCTCCAGATTTTCTGCCTTGTAGGTAATAATCCGTTCGTACGCTGCATCCTCGTCAGCTTTCACCCATTTTACATCCTCGTAGTCTACGCCGCAGTAATCGGCACATTTCTGGTCCGCCGCAAAAAGTCCCGCTTTTCCACCGCACTCCACGACCATGTTTGCAATGGTCATACGGCCGTCAATGCCTAAAGCATCAATAGCACTTCCGCAAAATTCCAGTGATTTGTATGTACCGCCTGCTGCTCCCAAATCTCCTAACACACGCAGGATAATGTCCTTTGCGTATACATGAGGCGGAAGCACACCGTCGATCTGGATCTTAATGCTGCTTGGCACACGCAGCCACATCTGGCCAGTGCCCCATACAGCTGCCATTTCCGTATATCCAACACCGGTAGAAAAGCAGCCTACAGCGCCGTAAGTAGGTGTGTGGGAGTCTGTTACAAATACGATATCACCTGGTTTGGAATAGCCCAGTTCCGGTACCAGCTGATGAACGATACCACCTGCTGCATGGAAATGGCGGATGCCGTATTCTTTTACCAGCTCATATCCAGCTTCCAGGCTTCGTGGATCTCCCTCCAGGCATGCAGGCATCAGGTGATCGTGCATGATCACGATCTTATCTGTGTTCCACACTTTGGTAAGACCCATTTTCTTCATTTTATCACGAAGGAAGGCTGTGTAAATATCATGGACCACAACGCAGTCCGGCTCAACTACCACCAGATCACCTGGTTTTACATCTTTGCCGCCAATATGCTTCATAATGATCTTTTCAGCTAATGTATGTCCCATTTTTCTCCCTCCTTTCTATAACAGACCTTTTTCAACTTTTTTCATAATGCTTTTTACCAGACCACCATCCATAATGATGTGGTACAGGTTTTCCGGGATAGCCGGAATCGCATATGTTTTACCATCAGCAGTGATCTTCTGGTTGTCCAGATCTACCTGAATGATATCACCTTCCTTTACGTGGTCCGCCAGATCCAGGCATTCAAGCAGCAGGATACCATTGTTAATGGCATTTCTAAAGAAAATACGTGCAAATGACTTGGCAATGACGCAGTGGACACCATTTGCCACCAGAACCTCTGCCGCCTGCTCTCTGGAGGAACCACAGCCGAAGTTGCTTCCTGCTACGATCAGGTCACCTTCCCGAAGCTTCGCAGCCAGATCCGGTCTTAAAGGCTCAAATGCATGGGTTTTGATCTCATCCATTGTCTCATAATTTAAGTGCTGTGTTGGGATAATGATATCGGTGTCAATATCATCACCAAACTTCCAGCAGCGGCCCTCAAAGGTAAGGGAACGTGTTTCTGTCTTCTCTTTCTCTGCCGGAGCTTCTTCCTTGTAGCCTAAGGTTCCAAGAAGAGCTGCCTCTACCGCTGCCTTTGTGGATGTAAGATAGGTCTTTGAGGTCTCAAAACCAGCATAACCAGGTTTATTTTCCAGGTCATTGGATACCATGACTTCCGTCTTTCCAATACGTCCCTGAACCTCCGGACTGCCGCAGTGATTAATCACCAGGCCGCCTGCTTCCAGCACATCTGTAAGATATCCGGCAGTTGCCGCCTTAATATATGTATCTGCATCTGCAGGTGCTACGATCAGGCGCAATCCATAGGCGATCTTTCTTCCCTTTAACATGGAAGCTGCCTGAGCCAGCTCTTTTAAGGTTCCGCCAGTGGTTCCGCCGATGAATACACTTTTGATCTTTACTGCTGACAGTTCAGAGAGAGGTTTGATCTCTGTGCAGCCACCTGGAAGTGCTGTTACTTCCCGGGTTTTAGCTGCATCAAAGATGTATGTACTTATTTCGCTGTCTGCTGTGTTCGTATTGAATGCTGCCGGTTCCCCTGTTTTAACATTTTCTACAGTAACGGTTACTGCTCCCGCTTTTCCAAGAACACCGCAAATTGTCATTTTATCGGACAGATCCAGACTCTTTAACGTATCTCCTGTAAGTACCAGTTCCTTGCCAGAGATCGCTTCTGCTCCCAGTTCCTTTACCAGGCTCAGAGCCAGATCTTTTGCAGAAAGTCCTTCTGGCAGATTTCCCGTTGTTTTTACAACGTTTTTCTTGCTTTCAGAATCTTCTGCGGATCTCTCCTGTGAAAGTTCTCCTGTTTCCAGTACCTGCTTTAACTGTACTGCATCTGCCAAGAATACCTTTGCCCCAATGGCCCCGGCTGCACCAGCTGCCTTATCACAGACAACTGCACTTTCGTCAGCCTTTAAAAGTCCATTTGCCAGCAGTTCTGCGCACATGCCTTTTCCATAATAGAAGTCCAGACCTTCTTTTTCTGCCTTTTCTCTTAAGGCTTTATGGAGCGCAGAAACCTTTGGCGAATTTGGCGGTACGATCTGGTCAATAACGACCACTGTTTTTACTGCCGGTCTCTGGTCCATATCCAGAAATACCTGTGCCAGATCATGATCCTGTATCACACACAGGTCGATTTTCTGCATTTTTACATTTCCCATTGTATTTTACCCCTCTTCCAGTTCCTCAAAAAGTTCTACTGCCGGGATAATGGCAGACGCACCGTAATAAAAGAATACCAGACGGAGCACTTCGCCGATTTCATCCATGGTAGCGCCCTTTTTCACAGCCAGTTCACCATGTGTTTTAATGGTAACAGAGTTACCTGCGCAGCATCCCATTAACATTAACATCAGTTCCATGTATTTAGCCGGAATATGGGTAATATCCTGTTTACAGATAGCAAACTGCTGACTGAACGCCTGCAAAAGCTTTGGATCATTTGCCATTTTTTTGTGGATAGAAAGGACATTTCCGCCTCTCTGTACTTTTAAACGCTCCAGAATCTCTTCTGCCTGGGTGATCTTTTCTTTATCTTCCTGTTTCATATTTTACACGTCTCCTTTCAGCCACCTGCATCAGGTGATTTATCAGCACTCTATCACCCCAAAAAGGGGTGATAGAAACTTTCTATTGATACTTCTTCTGTAAAAATGCCGGTGCCAGTTCCGGGAACAATGCATAAGTCATTACATCTTCTTCACTTCTGGCAAGTCCAGCAGTCTCTGCCTTTGCTTTTTCCCAGCCTGGCTCAATCAGACTTCCCGGACGTTTGGTATTCATTTCGCCATCACCAAGGACCGCTGCTTTTAACTCCGGCGCGATCTCACCAGACGGACGGCCATACATACCCCGGATATAGGTCTTGCTTTCATTGGAGATCATCTTGTAGCGCTCTCCTGTGAGCACATTGATGGTTGCCTGGGCTCCTACCATCTGGGCAAATGGGGTGGCAAGAGGAGGATAACCGAAGTCTTTATGTACTCTGTGTACCTCTTCCAGGACCTCGTTCATGCGGTTTTCTGCATTCATTCCCTTTAACTGGCTTTCCAGATTAGATAACATGCCCCCAGGGATCTGGTGCTTTAACACACTGATATCTACACCGGTACGTTTACTTGCATATTCTTTATATTTCTCACGGATCATTTTAAAATAATCATTGATCTGGGCCAGAAGATCCATATCCAGATGAGGATCAAATCCGGTTCCCTTTAAACAGGTAACAATACTTTCAAGCGGCGGATGAGATGGGCCTAAAGATAAGGAGGAAACATCGCAGTCTACTGTGCAGGCACCAGCCTCAATGGCCTCCCAGTAACAGATATCAGCCATGCCACCGATGCAGTGTGCATGAAAATGAACAGGAAGTCCTACTTCTTTGCGCACTGCGCTGATCACATCAGAAACCTGCTTTGGATTCATCATTCCCGCCATATCTTCAATATGAATAGCTTTTACGCCCAATGCTGCGTAGTCCTTTGCCATCTGCACATATTTTTCCAATGTATGTACCGGGCTGATGGTATAGCAGATATTTGCCTCAGCAACCTTGCCGTTTTTAACAACTGCCTTAATAGCTGTCTCTGTATTTCTCACATCATTTAAGCCGTCAAATACCAGGAACTTGTCAATTCCTGCTTTTGCAGCCAGTTCTACAAACTTCTCCACAACATCATCTGGATACTGCTTATAGCCGATCAGGTTCTGTCCACGAAGAAGCATTCGCAACGGTGTTTTCTTACAAAGCTTCTTAAACTCTCTTACACGATCCCAGGGATCATCCCCCAGATAACGGATAGCCACGTCAAAAGTAGCACCGCCCCACATTTCAATACACTCATATCCCACTTCATCCATTTTAGGCAAAATAGGAAGCATATCTTCCGTACGGATCCTGGTTGCCAGGAGAGACTGCTGTCCGTCACGCAGCTCCACGCTGCTGATCTTGACCGGGCGTTCAGGAACTGTATCTGCTGATTTTTTCCAGAAAAACATGTATATATCCCCCTATATCCGTTTGTATATCATCAACCAAGTCGTTTCCTTAGTTATCAATTGTTACTTTTGTTAACTATAACGTTAATATACAAACTTATATCTTGGTATTATTGGTTAAATTATTAACTCTTTTCTTTTAAAAATCATACATCTTTTCCCAAAAATTGGCAACAAAAATCTGCCATTTCCCCTGTTAAAACTATTTTTGCCCCCGGATATTTCATATCTTCTGTACTAATTTTAGCTTCCAACACCTTTTCTATTGCATTTTCTACTGTTTTTGCCTCTTTCTCCAGTCCAAAGCTGCACCGCAGCATCAGGGCCGCTGCCATGATCATCCCCACGGGACTTACCTTCTGTTTTCCGATCACTGACTCATCTGGATAATGAAGCTGGTTAGGTGTATATAGTCCTTTTCCAGATACAGAAAGTTCTGCGGAACCAAAAAGTCCTGCAGTTCCAGTCAACCCGGTTCCTTCATCGGAGATAATATCCCCAAATAGATTGGCAGTAAGGATCACATCATATTCCCAGGGACGACGGATCAGTTTCAAGGCCGCAGAATCAATATATTCATGGCTCAGTTCCACCTCCGGGTACTCTTTTCCGATCTCTGTTACTGTTTTCCGCCACAATCTGGAGCTCCCCAGTACATTTGCCTTATCAAGACTTACCACCTTATTTCTTCTTCCTTTTGCCAGTTCAAAGGCAAAACGGGCCGTATCTTCCACGATCTTCTGATTATAATATTCGTATTCATAAGCTTCCGGGCCATGTACCCCCTTTCCTTTTACCTGTTCTGAGCATAGTACTCCTCCTGCTATATCACGGACAAATAAATAATCAAGCCTGCCGGAAAGGGCATTTTTATTTAAAGGAGAAAGCTCCGCCAGCTGGGGATACAGGCGCACCGGCCGCAGGTTGGTAGTAACTCCCAGCTCCTTTCGTAACTTAAGAAGGGCATATTCCGGGCGCTTGGTCAAAGGCTCATTTTTATATTTTTCCAGACCTGTATTTCCCAGAAGAACTGC
>ULVJ01008124.1_pt1 | contig 12657 bp, 20 predicted proteins | sample 1959361 | NCBI WGS metagenome assembly ULVJ01 (sample SAMEA4835784, study PRJEB28245) | human gut metagenome | biome: gut microbiome; material: fecal sample | place: Denmark | collected 2008
CTCTAGTTGTTCCCATAATAGTGAAAATTTAAAAGTCCAGCAGTATTCATTTATAAAGCGATTAGCTGTAAAAACCGCTTGTGCAAATGTACTAAAAACTTTTATTCTTCCAAATAAAACCTGCGAAATTATATACTTAAAAAGAATATTTTAAGTCCAATAGCAGTAGTATTCAAGGACGCATCCTGAAAAAACGGCTGGACACCTATCAATATTCCCTTTTTAGCAAAAAATTTATTGCTTATAATTGCACCCTTAATAGCTTGGTTAAGCGCACCCGCACCAATAACTCTTATTATAATATCATTATCGGGATTGCTTTGGTAGGTAGAATAAATACTACCAGCCAATTTCTTGGCATCAGTAGATGAACTGCATCTTAGGGTAGTGACTTTTTCTTGTACTTCATTAATTGCTTCCATAATTACTACGATTTTACCCAGCGTGACTTTGAATAGTGCAAATATAACAATTATTCGTCTACTTCCACAGATTCAAGTTGTATTTTTGAAATCTTATGTAAATCTTCCGGACGTATAACAAGCAGGTATCCTTTACCACCTTTTTGGCGCAAAGCGATAATGGGAATTTTTTTCTCCACTTTAGCCTTGTTCCTAGTATCCTCGAACAAAGTCCATATAGCGGATTTTCCCCTAACCTTACATTCAATGTACAGTTTGGGATGAAGCGTGTCGCTGTTAGTATTATGACCGCTATTACTTCCGGACAATGGAACTCTCTTTGTACCGAAATGTTTGGCAACTTCTCTTTCAAATGACTTCCAACAGCTCTTTGACGTTGGTTTCTTAACCACTACATTATTCTTACGGATAACTTCCTTCTTAGGTCGTAATCTCCTACCGATACTTCTTTTAGGCATTACATTAAAACGGTTAATAGTTCCACTGGAATATCTACTCTTACAAAATGTGGATTATTGCAGGCGTTCCAGTTTTCATTAGAATTTAGGTAAGGCTGATAAAGATTACACATCCCGTTTTTGTAGAACTGGGTAATCTGATATACCTTGCCTGAATATACACTTTTTATATAGCTTCCCAAAGGGAAACAACTAGGATTATGGGGCATAAGTCTACATATTTTCGACACCTCTTCGTGTCAGTTCCCTACTAAGCATTGCCAGCACATTACTGAATGATTCGAGTTTTCCCGCAAGTAGGTCACGGAATATTTCCGCTTCCAGAAGTTTCTTATTCAACTTCTCCACTTCGGGAGTTACTTTAGCGGAAGTTTTTCTTTCGGTTACAGTACCACCACCTGCGGACAGCATCGCCTTATCACACGCTAAGTCATATTCAGACTTACATTGGGCATAAACAGCACAGGCTTCCATGTGTCTATCCTCGGTAAATTCACGCCATGCGGAATATCTGGCAATCATGTTACCCAGTTCGGTAGAACTTGTTTCCGCTATGGTTACTGGCATTGTGGGTAAACCTCCTTTTGGAGCCTCTACCTCGGCAAATACTTTACGGAATCTTTCTAACGGAGAAGATTCCTCTTTAGGTTTTCTTACTGGCATAATTTGTGAGATTTAATGTTTAAAACAATAAGTTGTATAAGGACAGCTCAAAGCAGCCTTGCAATGGGCGTCCGGACAAATTCTTGCAGGAGGAGTTTTAGTTTCCACACAGTCAATAATAGTGTTCATCTTTTCATCGGCTTTTTCCAACTCCGTTTCATTTACGGGCATGAGGAAATCCTTTATTTCGGAAGTATCCTTGTTTATGTACAGGTACAGAACTTTAGTAGCACCTAGTTCTCTAGCGTACAGGGATGCCTGAAACTCATGTTTGGCAAATGGACGGAATATCGCTTTTCTGTAAAAGAAAGAGTTCATGGTCTTTATTTCCAAAACCACTTTCTCCCCGAATACCGATTTCTTGAATACACCATCAGCCTTACCATTTATGTAACGGTCTTTATTCACTACTGGAACTTCCGCCTGTTCGAGAAGTCCTATTTTATAAAGTATAGCCTGCATATATACATGATACCATGTACCCACATCGAATGTTCTTTGAAGTTCCCCCGTGATGGTGGAAACCCTAACGTCACTGGGAGGAAGCCTACATAAGTCATAGTACATGAGCCTTGGGCATCCGTCCAATAATTGTGACGGGTGAAATACACCTTCTGCACGTTTATCCGGAGCCATTACAGTCATATAGAAATCCATGAACTCCATAAAGAAAATATCACGGTTAAAATCTTCTGTTATACCAAGAAGTTTCTTAATCTTTCTGCGGATTCCCAAAACGGAAAATATACTGGCAGAAGTAACCCCGTTTACACAGGCAGAATTTATCTTATCAGAAATTGATAAAGGTTTCTCATCGGAAGAACCTTTTATAGTTTTACGGAGTAACCTCCCTATACCACCTCTAGTCATTTTTATTTAAGTTAAAAGGAAAGGAGCAGCCATTTCTGAACTGCTCCTAACACGGAATGGAAAATTACAAATATCAGAGAGTCTGGTGATTCCAAAGTGGCTCGAACACTTGACCCACGCCTTAGCTTACCACATTACATTTCTGTAACCATTAGAAGAACTAATGTTGTAGTCTGGACTATGTTTTCACCATTGCAGGTGGGCTGCGTATAGCCTCTACGGAACCTCTTATAAGAGAGTTTCCTCGGCGTTGTCTTTCTGTATTTCTTATATACAGTTAAGAGATTCACCGATATAGCAGCCTCCAATGTATGTGTTACGCCATGATGTTGTAGTTGTGCATATAATCTACCTCTACACTTAGAACTACAACAAGTACAATTATATTTAGAGGGTTTAACCAAATGAGTATTGCGTTTTTCCCTCTCAAATACTCTCCCACAAATAGGACATCTAAACAGTGCCATTAGAATACCATTTTCTAAACCATGCAATCTACTATGAGTAGAACAATCAAGGATTTCAAGATTCCTTATACTATTGTTCTTTTTATTGTGGTCTTTGTGGTGTACTATCTCATTACTATTAAGAACTCTACCAAGATGATTTTCCATTAGAACCCTATGTAATAATACATAACCATTTTTAGTTGCACTAGGATGGTCTGGAACTAAAGCATACAAATAATCACCTTTACTTATAATTTTCTTAATCTTCCACATACATGCTCCAATTTTTCAAAGGGCGTTGCTCTATCCAACTGAGCTATGGAACCAAGTGGAACAGCATCGGCAATCTCACAAATCCAACGCTGTTCCTAGAACATCATTTAACCTCCGATTTGATGTTTCAAAGATAACAAATATTTTTTAGTTTCCAAAATGCTGTTTATAAAACATGAACTTTTGCTGCACTTAGAGTAGCTTTCTTGATTACTTTCCCTAAGCTGAAAGCGAGATTACTCATGTCCTCAAGCACAACCCAATGTTTGAACATTGTCTTTGGGTCATAACACATATTAATACAGACCTGAATTACAGTAAAGTCCATTTTCTCTACTTTATCCACACATTCCTTTGTATGTTCTATCGCCTCACTGCCCCTGTAACGGGAAGCACTCGGTTCACCGTCTGATAGAACAAACAGCAAAACATGATTCTGTGTCTGTTTGCGAATACGCTGGGCGGTTTCAAGTATGGCAATACCATCCCTGTTTTCACATCTTGCCTCAACAGAACCCAGGGAATACCTTGGCTTGAAAGTTTTTTCACGGTAAATCATTAGTTCGGTAGCACCGTCAAAACGACTGTCACCCGAATGACCGTAAATGAACAGTTCCACTTTTGGAGAATCCCCCAAAGCCTCATTGATAAGTATGGCAGTATCACGGGCAGCTTCTATTCTACCACCGCACATGGAACCACTCTCGTCAATAAGCACGCCCACACTTACACCGTCAGTCCTTACTTCACCTTGTCGGATATATACGGTAGGAACACCCTGTACGGCTTCGGCAAGTTTGGAAGTATCCAGCATACCGCTTCTCATAGAGCGGTGTATGTACTGGTATTCCTTACAATGGCAACGTATAACTTTGGATATTGCCGGAGCATAACGTTTAACTCTGGCAAGTGATTCCTTGTACCGTTCCTCATTAGTAGGAGGAAATTTGAAAAAGGCATCCTTGGTTCCTCCCATATCTACTGTGCCCTCACATACATCTCCAAGCAAACCTCTGTCCTTTTTCACGGCATCAGCAATTTTGGAGTCATCCATACGGTCCGGCATTGAACGGTCAAGTTTGTCAAGTATATCCGAACTGTCGGATGCCATTCGTTTCTCAACCTCCACACCCGATAGTCCTCCTCCGGAAGCGGAATCCTCTTTCATTTCCTCTTCAAGTTTGTCCTTATAGAACTCTTTAAGAATATCAAAAACCTTATAGGCAGCGAGAACCGTTTCCTTAGTAGTTACTGGATAGGGTAAAAGCACTTTCTTTATTTCAACGAGATATGGAGCATACTTTACTATCTCGGCTTCATCTATGTATTTAGGATATCGGACAATCTCCAGTATAAGATTGAGAAGAACCTCAAAATCATTAAGTTCCGATTTTTCTTTTTTGGGAGCGACATAATCCAAGTAGTAACTGTCAAACCAGTAGTATTTGCTTCGTTCCAAGAATCGTGCGAAACCCGGTTTCAAATCACCGCAAAGTTTCTCAATACGTTCATCTTCCAGTATATTGAATAATCGGGATATGATTCTGTTACCGATAGAAGTCAGACGTTCCTTGTTTGTGTACAACAAGTGGCATCCCTCATGTACAGTGGTCCCCAAAAATACGTCCAACCGTTCACCAACAGTAAGAGCCTTGTCAGTAAGCATTATGGTGGAAACCTGTACTTTCTGAAAGTCAGTGAAACTGTCCTCCCCGTTATGAATTACAACTTTTACCTTGTAGGGAATATCCATAGAAGTTATCATATCACGTGCCAGAGGATATGCACGCTTTATCAGTTCTGCTTCATCAGCACATTCCAGATAGTAGGAAGAATAGGCACTTCCCTCTTCCAAGGTACTTTCCCAATCAAGTTTCCCCTCTTTTCGTATATGTGTGAACGCCTTACCGTCACGTTCCAACCAATCTTCCAAAAGTTCGTCCACGATTTCATCGGTGACAACCATATCTTTATCCACAGCCATAGTCAATATGTTATTTTAAATAGTTCCTTTTTATAATACCCGGTTTTAAGCAACTCGGATTTCTTGGCATTAAGTATAGGAAACGCCCTATCTTTCAAGATGCGTTTCCCGTTATACCACAAGCTACCGTAGGTCTTTTTCTTAGGTTTGTCTACGGGAAATTGATTACTTGTTGCCATAGGCAAGAAATTTTTATCTACTACTAATCACCCTGCATACGATACCACGTTCTCCATCGGAGCGAGTACCTTCAAAAAGAGGAAGAAGAACCAGTTCCATAGCACGTACCAAATCCCATCCGTCAGCAACCAAGTCACCCACCATAAGAGTTTCACGGGTGGAAATGGAACTGCTTATCTCCTGTTTGTTATACATATTACGCAAACTGTTTGCAACCTTTGTAATAATTGTAGCGTCCGAAAGGGAAATTCCACAGCGTTTTACCAAAACCTTGTTTTCCTGTTCCGGTGGCATATATGATAATTCGATAGGGAAGAAACGTCCTACAAGTGCACGGTCCATACTCATTGTACCCGTATATTCCACACCAACATTGGCAGTTGCTACAAAACAACATTCCGGATGCACTTCTATTTCACGTAAGTCCTCACCGCCGGCAATTTCCACAGGAAGTTTTCTACGGCTGTCAAGACAGGGAAACAGAATGTTATTAGTAGTAACGGGTGCACGAGATAACTCGTCCAAAAGCACTACACCCGGTTTGGATATATCCCTTGTAAATTTGGCATAGTCAAATACTGATACACCTCCCTTTTGCAATCGGTGTACACCTAAAAGTCCGGCTACTGGGTCATACATGGAACCCATATCATAGACAGAACAGGATATGCCAAGTTTCTTACAGGCAAGTAACACAAGTTCGGTCTTACCACCACCCGTAGCACCGATAAGCATCGTGTTCACCTGATTCTGAATATTACGCATAAGCAGATACCATACATCTGAATCTACATAGAAACCCTCTGAACCGATAGAGGGGATTTTAAATTCCGGATTTGTTTTCATCTTCCCCAATAAAGTTTTGGAGGAAGTCTTGGTTTCCTTTTTTTCATCTGAACTGCCAGAATCATAAGAAGAGGTGGAGGTACCTATAAATATTTCATAGGCTCTAACCATTTCTTCGGTAGGCTTATGTTTCGGGTCCCGATAATCAGCATCAAGAATACCGATAGGAAAGATGTTTCCTGCCTGATAATACTTACTGGCAGGCTTGAGCATATCGGTCACAAAGGTTGTACCCGTGGGGTACGCATCCCTTAAAGACCTGTCGGCACTTACATTTACCGTGCTGTCGATTTTAGTACCATCTTCAAAAGTCTGACCGTTAAGTGCCTTACAACGTTGTCTACCCTCTTCTACGAGAGTTCTCAAAAAGTAATATTTTTCCATTTTGTGAGATTAAAAAAGTTTATGTGATTTTTCTAAGTTATAAATTATACTCTCTGCGGTGCTCAAATCCAGATTTTTTCGGAGTGTTCTTTTCCGGAATCCTGTACCATCAGTCATTTGTGAATATTCCACCACTTTAAACAACCCGTGTTGTTGTTTCTTATATTCAAAGCGGAATATACGGTATAAGTTTATTTTCGGCATAGTTAAATATACAAATTTTTATGGAAATAACAAAACCCCCTAACTGTTATCCTTATACGCAAGTTCAATCAAAAATTGTAAGTCCTCATAAGTAAGAATAGCAAGGCTGTCACGGGATTTCTCAAAATCCACCACAAAGATAGGAATTTTTTTAGCCGAACATTTCTTTTTCAGTTTAACCCACTCGGATAATTTAAGGCTATATGATTCATGGGCTGTGGTTTTTGCCTCAATTTCACAAAAATCAGTAATCACATCATTTTGCCCGAATGTGGCTCCTGAATTGATAGTCGTATAGCCACGGAGTTTTTTAGCTATACGACTTTCCTGTTTTTTGGAACGCTCCCGTGTAGTAGTGGAACCGTCCATAAGTTTGTTCAGATACCCGAATTTACTCTTTACCATTGTATAGAATATATCCGGTGAATCTTCATTACGCTATCCCTGTAACTGGTGGTAAGAGTTACAGAGTAACCAACACTTTTAAGTATCTCTACCAACTCGGACACATCCGTACAGAATCCTATCGTCAATGAACACTTGCCGCTTTCAGCGGCCATTTTTATTTTGGTAAATACCTCCCTGTAAGGAGTGGTGGCGATTTCCCTCGCCTGTTGTGCAGTAAGATACTGCTGTTTTTGTTTTTCAGTCATATTCCTAAAATAAGTTTTGTACACTAAAATAAGAAATTTTATCAGAACTTTCAAGCCACTTGGAATACTCTTTACGTGCATGAGTTTCCCAATTGGTTTTTCCCATACTAAACCCATGAAGAACTTCTTTGTTCCATGCGTGCATTACAGCTTGTTCCAAAGTATCATGTACACAGTCAGAACGGGTAAGAGGATGTCCATACCCATGTGTACTTGCCATAAACGAAGTAACACAACCCCATTTTCCATTTCTTTGAACCGCCTTAAAACAAAGACCAGTCTTGGGAACCTTCCATTGTAGGAACGTTACTGCTACACCAAAACAATTAAATACCGTTTCTTGGGGAAATAACATTTCTATTAATGTTGTAAGTACGCAAGCATCTATCATATTTCTGATTTAAATTTCTTGTTTATTTCCGGAGTACAGCTTCTCAAAAGTGGGCAAATCGAACATCTTTGGCTAAGTCCGGCTGACCTCTTGCTATTTTCGTTACGTTTTTCATAGGCTTTACACTCTTCACAATGCAGTTTGTAAGCATGGGCAAACATTCCTAGAGTAACAGGTTCAAAGCTAAAATCCGCTTGCTTCCCTTCTATAACAACAGAAACACACAATTGTCCATCGCAAAAGTCAATATACGCTTCACCACCTCCATGTCCTTTAATGGAAAGTGTTTGTGTCTGTACGCTATTCATTATTCACCTCCTTTAATCTTTTAATTAGTGCATCAGCGCAATTAACCGCATATTTAGCGATTGCATCAGAATTACCCCCACGGTCATCTGCTATAACAGCCTTAATAATATCTTTCGCTAATTCGTACCTACGTTGTTCCCAATCAATTACTAAATTCCCAACATTCAAAAAATCAAGTTCGCATTCTCTGTAAACCATGTTATCACATACATATAAATAATTATTGTTATGTTGAGAGTTGATGTTTAATTGGGGAATTACATCTACCAAAACTCCTGTTGATTTTACTCTTGCTTTCATTGTTCCTCCTTTGTTACTTTACTCATATCGTATTATCTTTTCTTTAACCCCAGTAGTGCTACCACAGGAAGGGCATGGGATAAATATTACATTATATCCTTCTCTCTGGTCAAAAAACTCACTGTGTATATCCGATTTATTAAATTCAAATTCACATCCACATCTATCACAATGCCGGAAGTAAATTGGATTTTTCTTATTAGCTTCTTTAATAATCTTTATTGCCATATTCAATCTCCTTTCTCTTTAATTCGTTCAAGCACATCCCTGTTGGCTTCAAGTATTTCATCGAAAGACGGGATGGGCATCCAATGGGTAATGCCTAATCTTTCTTTATTAACATTTGCTCCAGTTTCCCATTCACCCAAAGATGAAAGCCGGCAAATAAGGAAGCCATAAGCCCCTCTTGTTAGAACCACTGTGTTATTTTCTGGCAACCGTTCCTTAACGCTTATCCACGGTGATTGCTTCGACTGCCATTCGGCACCTTGAACGAAATTCATCTCTCCAAACTTTGCCAAATCTTTACCAAACAAAGTTCTGTCAACTGTCCTGTGATTAAACAGGATATTTTCTCTTGCTGCTTCTTCTACTGTCTGTTTCATATCAAAATACTATTTTAAAATCTTTTCCTTTTAACGTAGGAAGCCTGTCAGTAACAAACTTCTCCAGTTCCTGTTCGTCAAGGGTTCCTACTTCTACCTTTTCCATTACCGTAAACAAAAAATTGTGTAAATAATAACAAATATGAAGTAAGATAATGTTATAATCACCCACTTCCAAAACTTATATTTATCCCTTTTTAAGCCATATATGAATGTGGTCAATACAAGGGTAATAAGTATAAAGTATATTGCAAAGCTGATTCCGTAAAATGTGTTCATATTTTAATACTTGAATATAGGAAAAATTTAGGAGGAAAACAATCTGAAAAATAAAGCCCCACTGGATTTTCCAATGAGGCTTCGAGATTACTTTTTGATTGCGTCACGTAATTTGCGGAGAGGTGAATCTTCCGAGTTCTTTTCGTCATGGGGTTTTGACGCTTGAAGTTTCTCCATGTTCTGCTTTGTAAGTTTACCAACCATTTGTAGTCCTTGACCACCAAACAGTCCTCCAAAAAGTCCTTTTGCCATAATCGTAAAGTTTTAGTCAGTTTCCAGTTTTTTGTCCTCCACAGGTTTTACTGTATAACGACTTCCTGTACCTTTGACAATTTGAAAACCGTTTCTTTTCAACAACTTGTCAGCCAGTTTACTGGACACCCTCCAAAGGTTCCCCAAAAACAAATTGTTAGGGGGTAAGTTGACATATCTCTTGCTGCATTTGAGGATAAGAACGATTTTCTTAAATTCATCTTCGGTCATTTCAATTTTCTTTCCCATAGTCAAATATTAATATCCGACTAACTCGGTACTAAAGTAGTATAATTGCTGATTATCTAACCTATGATTGGTTACTACTTTGTTACTCCGTCAGCCGGATTTGTTAGTTACTCGATTTTCTCAATACGTTCTTTCTTGTACTTTATGATTTCACCTTGGCATATCAAGTGAACGCCCAAAGTAATAAGAAGCACACCTACAACCATTCTCCAGTTATGGAAAGTTATACGGAACGGTGAAAAACTTACCTCAGTGTGGAGAGCCATAAGAAACACAAGCACCGCCACAGGAATAAGCACAGGAGTTACATCAAAACATCTCACGGTACACCTCCTTTTCCAGCTTTTTAAGCATCCCGGATTTTGTAAGTTCACTCACGAAATTGTCTATGCCCTGTACATGGAGGTCTTTATAGTTATACCAAGAACCTTTACGTTCTACGAGATTATATTTCATGGCAAGGTCAACTATCTGTCCGGAGGCATCAGTAGAATATGCCTGTGTACCTCCATAGTCCACATAAGCGTAAAAGAATGTAGCACTTCTTTGGGGAACACCCACCTTGTTTTTCACACATTCAATGGATATGTTCCTTCCGATTACAATCTCACCCTCATCAACTTTGGCATTGAGTTTTTTAAGTGCCTTGAATTTCACGGATAATGATTTCGTGCGCTTCAACTGTTCACCGTTACGTATTACTTCTGGGTCGCCGTATGCTATTCCCGTTTTTTGGTATGCCGAGTTGATAACTATAAGAGTGGATTCCTTTGTCGGATTACTGTTCATGGCAGCTTGGAATTTACGGCACGCCTTATTCCAGAACCGTGCTCCGGAAGCCATCTGCTGGTCTTCCATAGATTTTCCTATTTCCTCGTCAGTACCGATAGCGGACATACTGTCCAGAACCACAAGACTTATTTCCTCATTTTCAAGCAATGCCTGTATAATATCCACACAGTTACTAAGTAGGGTAGGTCTTACCAAAATAAGACCCTCATTGTCAATACCGAAATTTTCTCCCCAGTCGGGAGTGTAGGTAGCCTCAATATCCACAAGAGCAACTCTTCGTGCCACAGGTGGTTTTTTGGGCTTATAACCGTCACGCAACTCAAAGGATTCCAGTTCCCTCATTGTATCATCGCCTTTATAGGTGAATGACTTGAAAGCGTTAGGCTCATGGTTCGCCCAATCATAGTGCTGGAATTTTGCTATGGCATCATAGGAAGCATAGCTTTTAAGGGAACCGTTCTCACCATAATGTTCGATAACTCTTCCTATGGGGAAACCTCCACAGGTAACATAGTTATACGCCGGAATACGGCTTAATATCTTACGGCACTTAGGTAGTGTAGCCGCAGTGTGAACAACTCCGTCACCCATTAAATCATTGAACTTGGATAACATGGAGTTTAGGACTGAAAGTTTCTTTGTCATAATTAATCAATTAAGTAATAGGCTGCAATATAGCCCGTAATTTAATTCAAACCTCCAAATATAACCACCAGCAGTACGACGCTTAAGCAAGCAACACTCATTTATATGCCGGTAATTTACCTTTGTCACTCGAAATGCTTCTTGAGCACTTTCAAATACACCAATATATTCAGAACCTCTTATTTGCAGGATAGTTTTCATAGGTCTGCCTGCACCCGGATATTTAGGATGTCCTTTAATTGCCATACTTCTACGTAATTGGCAAGTTCCGTAGTTAACATTATATGTATGAGTACACCATTCCAAATTTTCTACATTAGGATTTCCTTTATTTTCATCCTTATGGTTTACAAAAGGAAGATTATCCGGATTCGGTATAAATGCTTTAGCTACTAATCTATGAACCTTCCTAGTAGTACCTCCTATAGCAACTGTTAGGTATCCAGAAGAATCATACGTTTGAGAAATCATCTTTCTCTTACCCCTAACTCTTCCCTTATTAGAAACTTCATAGTTCGGAAATTCATCAACTATTCTCCATTCTTCAATCATACTAATCCCATGTATAATGAATAGTTAAACCTATGAGGGTAAGACAACACATCGGGATTTTTCATCTCGCCCCAGTTTGCAAGTATTTTGCCATCGGCAATTAACGGCACGTCCAGTTTGACGGTGTTTTCCATACAGTCAATAACCACTTTTTCACATTCCATCATTTGGTCCTCACGTACTTCAATAAGAACCTCATCGTGAACCTGCAATAAAAAATGGGCATCAAGATTAAGTTCCTTGAACTTCCGGCACATTGCGATAGTAGCCAGTTTCACTATATCCGCACCAGTTCCTTGGATAATGGTGTTTACCGCCTGTCTTAATTCGGCATAATACATGGCTTCATTACGGGTGAACTTGGACTTTGTAGTTTCCTTGAAAACACGTATTCTACCGAACAGATTTTTCACGTACCCATGTTTTCGGGCAAAATTTTCAGTAGCTTCTTTCCAATGGGCAAATCCTATGTACGACTTATGATAATTGTCAATCATCTCAATGGCACGTTCCTTGGTCACATTGAAAGTTCTCATATACTTACCGATTCCCATACCGTACAGCACGCCAAAGTTCATTGTATTATGGGTAATCAATGTTCCAGTCATATATAAATGACTAGGAGAATCTACATTCAAGTCACATAGATAGTCAGTTCCTAAAGATAGCACCTGCAAAACCTTATTAGGTGAATTTTTAGCACCCTTACCGACTTTAGAAACACGCTCAATAAGTGATTCAATCTTATGTGGACACTTTATAACATTGCTATGTAACAAATCACTTAATGAATCTGAATAGATATGTATTCTAAAATACCATCTGTCATAGGTTTTGTTCCAAGTTGGTTCTACACCAAAATTATACCCTATTGAGTTTAATAAGAAACATAAATCC
>ULVJ01015431.1_pt1 | contig 12271 bp, 8 predicted proteins | sample 1959361 | NCBI WGS metagenome assembly ULVJ01 (sample SAMEA4835784, study PRJEB28245) | human gut metagenome | biome: gut microbiome; material: fecal sample | place: Denmark | collected 2008
TTTGCAGAGTTGAATCACTTCCATGGTGTAACAAAGCCCCAATTCAGACCGGCGCCTGATGAGACCAAGCACGAACCAAAAGACCGTTAAGCAAAATTTTATTGGTATCCTAGAAGGTATCCTAAACAACATCTAATTTTTATCTAATTGAATATAAATAAATTTAAGTGCCGGTTCGGGCCACCAAATCTCCCTCTTCTTACCTTTGCAAAAGTTACTTCACCCACATTTTTATTGAACTAGCTCAACCGTTTGGTTCATCGCAGGAGTCATTGAACGTCATTGGTCTATGCATTTTCCTGAGCCTTTTGGGGAATGCGAACTATCTGCCGTTTCCCGCACCATTTCAGAAAAACCACAGACCAATCTTTTTTCTTAGCAAATTTAGGAAATTCTTCTTACGTCCCCAACAAAGCCGTTACAACAGACAGAAATAAAACCTAATTTTCGAAATATTTGAAAATCTTCGGAAAGTAATGCTTACGCGATAAAAAAAGGAATTGCTTTGAAGCCTAGGTAAATTCCTTCTAGTGGATTAACTGAATCCATGTCAGTTCAGTCAACACAAAAAGCCTCAAACAGAGGCTCCTTGTTAATCCGGATAAGGCCAAGAGGCCTCAGTAGCCGGATCTAATATTTAATCAAATTGATTTCAGCTCGCCCTAGGGCGATTTTGTTGTTAAAAAAAAATGTAACTAGATGTTACTACAACTATCAAAAACAGTCAAGCAATCACCCAAATCACCCCAAATTTTCGAAAATAATGGCGCTTTTTGTGCAGATCGACCATTTTCGAAAAACAGATCAGAAACCAACTGTCAAAAATCATTTGTTTTCAATCAGTTGGTTTCGGAGCTTCAATCGTACATCCTTTCAACAACAACTGAAACGTTATTCCGGACCCGATTCCTGCCCAAAAGCCGATACCTGAGACGTTGAAGTTTTTAAATGATCCGCCGGTCACGACTAGAACCACACCGGCTACTGCAACGATTCCGCAAAAGATTTCCTTCACCGTCAGATGCTTATGCTGGAACACAAACATAAACAACATAATCCACAATGGAACAGTTGCAGTTAAAACAGCGGCAAAAGGTGCGTTTGCGTATTGAATACAAACAAAGAACGTTAATTGCGTTCCGATGATCGTTAGTGTGTAGATTATTAAGTCAATAATGTTCTGCTTGGTTTCAAATACTTTCAGTGCACCTCTTTTCAGCAGAAAAAACTCAATACCTACGAATATGGAGCCGGCCAGCAGCATGCGAATCGAGATCAAATCCATAGGCGTAAAGTGACAGTTCTGAAGCAAATACTGTCCGGCTACGCCCATTGATCCCCAAAAAACAGCCGCTAATCCGGCCATCGTCATGCCTTTCAATGTGTTATTCATTCTCGTCTCCTCTGGTTCTTGAGTTTGCCAGCTTTGCAACGTAACTGAACGCGTTTCTACTCTTTTTAAGAAACCCGACTTTTCAGAAAATTCTTTACTTTTTTAGGAAGATAACAGCAATGAATAATGCGAAAATTCGTCTATGAATTTCGATAACTATCGCCGAATACTTCACCTCGACCTCGACGCTTTTTTCGCTTCTGTTGAACAGCGTGATAATCCTTCGCTGCAAGGGAAGGCAATTTCCGTCGGATTAAATTCCGCTCGAGGTGTCGTTGCGTCTGCTTCCTACGAAGCAAGAAAGTTCGGTGTACGTTCCGCAATGCCCTCTTCGGTTGCCGCGAGGCTCTGCCCTAATTTAATTTTCGTTCCCGGGCGGATGGACGAGTACAAAAAAGCATCAGCCGAAGTTTTCGAAATCTTTTCTCGCTACGCAAATCTCATTGAACAAGTCTCTATTGATGAGGCATTCTTGGATGTTACGGACGTTTGGCGCGATTATGGTTACGCGATGGAAATCGCAAAGCTCATCAAAGCAGACGTTCGGCGAGAAGTCGGCCTCATTATTTCTGCCGGGGTCTCTTACAACAAATTTCTCGCAAAAATTGCCAGCGACTGGCGCAAACCGGACGGTCTATGCGTAATCCATCCGGATGCGGCACTCAAATTCATTGACCGCCTTCCCGTCAAGGCAATTTGGGGTGTCGGCCCGGTGACCTCTCAAAAAATGGAGGCTCTCGGAATTTTCACAGGCAAGGATTTGAGAGAAAAAGATCTTTCGTTTTTAGTCGAGCAATTCGGCAGTTCTGGACTATCCTATTACAACTTTGCCCGAGGCATTGATGATCGTCCGGTTAGAACCGAACGCATTCGCAAACAAGTCAGCGCCGAGATCACGCTCTCAAAAGATGAAGGAAATCTCAATAAATTAGAAGATACGCTCTCGGAACTGACGGACTATCTGATGACGCGCCTTCGTAAAAACGACTTTCTCGGCCGATCGCTGACGTTAAAAGTGCGTTTCCACAACTTCAAAACGATTACGCGAACACAAACATCTAACTCTGTCTTCAACGAGAAATCTCAGATTCTCAAAACGGCCGAGTCTCTGCTGGAAAAAATCGATTTCAATCATCAGACCGTCCGCCTCCTAGGCATTGCCATTGGGAACCGCCTGGAAGAAGACACTGAAAACATGTTGAACCTCGGCGATATGGACGAACTTACGCCTCGGCTTCTTTAGGACGCCGACGGACTTGACTGAGTAGAGACGCGAAGCGCTGTAAAAATTGCAAAGGTCTGAAGAATTGCAACACCGAAAAGAACAGCTGTAAACATACCGACGTCAAGAAGCGGTCCAAAGAAAATCGGAGTCAGAGACTGACCTACATCCATTCCGCAATACGTAAAACCGTAGACACGCCCGAAAGATTTCTTGCCTAACTTAGCAACTGTCGCACCTCGAATCATAATGTCTCGGCTCGGTGCTGCTACGCCTGTTCCCAGACCCATCAGACACATTAGAAGGACTGCCCAATACCCGCTTAGAATCTGAGACGCCAAAATAGCTGCCATCACGGCTGCAAACGTAAGACACAGCGCCACAACACGATTGCTCGAGATTTTATGCTGGTTCGTTAAAAATCCTCCGATCAAAGCGCCCGCCCCGGCGCCCAAGAGATAAGCCGTCAGAGCCGCCGAGGCCCCGGTCAGATTCAAGTGATAGGCATTCTTGAAAATCGTCTGTGAAAAGCTTTGAAGAACGCCGAAGGCACCGGACGTAAAAAAGAAAAACATGAAGCAGTACCAGACATCAGGCACCCGCAGAAATCCGAAGGTCCCCTCTTCTTTTTCTTTCGGAGTCGGCGGCGTAGTGTCGCGGACAGAATCGCGAGAGAAAACGCCTCTGAATAAAAGCTCGATGACAAGAACAATCAGCGCCACAGAGGAAGCCGCAAACGCCGCACCTCTCCAGCCGAACCAACCCGCTGTCGTCACCATGAAGAAAGGACAAATCGCCCAGCCGATATTGCCGGTGATGTTATGCCAGGCAAAAGCATGACCCAAGAAGCGATCCTGAATGTTGTAGTTCATCAGCGAATAGTCGCTCGGATGAAATACCGAGTTGCCGGCGCCGGCAAGCATCGCAGAGAGATAAAGCATCGGGACATTTTCTGCCATGCCTAAGGCTACGGCACTGGCAATGAGCAAAACCAGGCCCGTATACATTGAGGTCCGGGCGCCTACTTTATCGACCAGAAAGCCGCTCATCGACTGACCGACTGCACTTGTGACAAAGAACGTCGTCATCAAGGTTCCGCCCTGAAGGAAATTCATTCCGAAGTGCGGAAGAATCCAAGGAAACAGAGAAGGAATCACTAAGTGATAAAAGTGAGAGCTGGCGTGAGCGATCGAAACGAGAAAAATCGCGAGGATGTCGTGACCGCGAGTTCCTTGTACGTACATGGCGTGGCTTAAGAGTGTTTTTTCTTATTCTATTCCTGACGCCTTCTGAAAATATTTAAGGCCGAGAGATTGTTAGTCTCCCGGCCTTTCTCAAATGAGATCAGACGATCTTATCGGTTGTCTTTACGGTCTTCAAAAATGAATTTGCCGTCGACATAATCCACAAACACCGTGTCTCCCGGAGCATATTTGCCTTTGAGGATATCCACAGCAATCTGGTTTTCCAGATAGTCTTGGACCGCACGGCGCAGCGGACGTGCACCGAACAGCGGATCAAAGCCGACCTTCCCTATTTCATCCAAAGCGGCTTCAGTTACAGCCAGACCGATGTTCTGCTGTTCCATGCGTTTCGCCAGCTTACGAATCTGGATGCGGGCGATTTCGCGAATAGCCTTCTGGTCAAGAGCATTGAAGACAACGATTTCATCAATACGGTTGATGAATTCGGGTCTGAAGTGCTTTTTGACTTCATCCATTACGGCTTCCTTCACAACTTCAGGATCTTCACCCTGACGGTTCATGATTTCCTGAGAACCGAGGTTGGAAGTCATAATGATGACGGTATTCTTGAAGTCAACCGTGCGTCCCTGACCGTCGGTCATTCGGCCGTCGTCCAAAGCCTGAAGCAGGATGTTGAAGACGTCCGGATGAGCTTTTTCAACTTCGTCGAGAAGAATCACGCTGTAAGGTTTACGGCGTACGGCTTCTGTTAAGTAGCCGCCTTCTTCATAGCCGACATATCCCGGAGGCGCACCGATCAAACGAGCCACGGAGTGTTTCTCCATGAATTCGCTCATATCGATACGGATCATGGCGTCCTCAGTGTCAAACAGGAATTCGGCCAAAGCCTTCGTGAGTTCCGTCTTACCGACGCCTGTCGGACCGAGGAAGAGGAAGGAACCATAAGGACGGTTCGGGTCGGACAAGCCGGCACGAGAACGAAGAATGGCGTCAACGACTTTATCAACCGCTTCTTTCTGTCCGACAACTCGCTTACCGATGTACTTGGCCATATCCAGAAGTTTCTGGCGTTCGCCTTCCATCATCTTGGAGACCGGAATACCGGTTGCGCGGGAAACCACTTCGGCGATTTCTTCAGCACCTACCTGTGTACGCAGGAGCTTCGGTTTTTCGTCGTAGAGCTTGGTTTCTTCTTTTTCTTCCTTCACAAGCTGTTTTTCAAGTTCCGGAAGTTTGCCGTACTGGATCGCGGCGAGTTCTTCATACTTGCCGGAACGGCGAAGCTCTTCCATTTTGGTCTTGAGCTTGTCGATTTCGTCACGGACTTCTTTAGAACCCAAGGCAGCGTTCTTTTCTTTCTTCCAGATTTCTTCCAAATCGGAATACTCGCGGCTTAACTTAGCGATTTCTTCTTCCAAACCGCTCAAGCGTTTCTTACTGGCTTCGTCTTTTTCTTTCTTAACGGCTTCACGTTCAATCTTCAATTGAATCAGACGACGATCCAGCTTATCGAGTTCTTCAGGCTTGGAATCAATTTCCATCTTGATGCGCGCTGCCGCCTCATCAATCAAGTCAATCGCCTTATCCGGAAGGAAACGATCGGTAATGTAGCGGGCGGAAAGTTCAGCAGCAGCCACAATCGCCGGGTCGGTAATTTCAACACCGTGGTGGACTTCATACTTTTCCTGCAGACCGCGCAGAATAGCAATCGTGTCTTCGACACTCGGTTCGTTGACGATCACTTTCTGGAAACGGCGCTCCAGGGCGGGATCTTTTTCAATGTACTTTCTGTACTCGTCCAAGGTCGTGGCACCGATCACATGCAGTTCACCGCGGGAAAGTGCAGGTTTGAGCATGTTGCCGGCATCCATTGCACCTTCTGTCTTACCGGCACCGACCACTGTATGGATTTCGTCGATAAACAGAATGATGCGGCCTTCTTCGGCAACCACTTCCTTCAGCAGTGCTTTCAGACGTTCTTCGAATTCGCCGCGGTATTTCGCACCGGCGACAAGTCCGGCCATATCGAGGCTCAAGACGCGTTTGTTGCGCAGTGTGTCGGGCACTTCACCGTTCACAATACGCTGTGCCAAGCCTTCGACCACAGCGGTCTTACCAACACCGGGTTCGCCGATAAGAACCGGATTGTTCTTGCTTCTGCGCTGCAGAATCTGCATCGCACGGCGAATCTCGTCGTCTCGCCCGATCACAGGGTCGAGCTTTCCTTCTTTGGCCTTTTCGGTCAGGTCAACCGTGTACTTCTTCAGCGCTTCACGATTGTTCTCAGCTTCGGGATTGTCCACTTTTTCACCTCCGCGCACGGATAAAATTGCATTTTCTAGGCTCGGTTTATTGAGGCCTTCCTCTTGCGCAAGACGTGCGGCGTCACACTTGCTGTCGCATAAGGCTAAAAGGAAGAGATCGGTGGAAATGAATTTATCGCCGAGTCTTTCGGCCTCTCTTTCCATCGAATTAAGGATTGCCATCAACTCACGGCTGATTTGGACATTGTCGGCAGCTCCGGAAACTTCCGGCAGTTTGCCGATCGCTTCCTTCACCTTACGTTCGAGTTCTCTGACTCTCACGCCGGAGCGCTCTAAGAGCGTCCTTCCGGTGCCCTCGGTGTCCTTTAATACCGCAAGCAGCAAGTGAAGCGGATCGATGTACTGCTGAGAACGCTCAACAGCCATCGATTGTGCTTCTCCGAGCAACTCTTGGAACCGAGTTGTAAATTGATCTTGACGCATAAGAGTTTGAATCTCCTTTTGTTAAGGAAACATTCGGAATCAACTCCTGTTCCCCTATGCGTCTATTCTGAAGAGTCCGCGGAGACGGACGTGCGTTTTTCTCTTATTTTGAGCTTATTTGCTCCACTTGGATTTTGCGGCTTCGTCGGTCTCTTTGGCCTGTACCCAGCGGGTGCCCTCGCCCACCTTTTCCTTCTTCCAGAACGGGGCTTCGGTCTTCAAGTAATCAATAATGAACTCACAGGCTTTAAAGGCTTCCCCGCGATGCGCGCCGGAAACTCCGACAAAAACGATCTGGTCGGTCGCGAACAGTTCACCGACACGGTGAATCACCGTCGCATCCATAATATCCCAGCGTTTCTTTGCCTCTTTCACAATGGCCGTAAGGGCTTTTTCGGTCATTCCGGGATAGTGCTCTAAGGTCATGGAAGCGACTTCGTCACCTTCGTTGAGGTCTCGCACCGTGCCTAAAAACATCACGACGGCTCCGACTTTGGGAGACCCATGCAGTGCCGCTACTTCAGCCTGAACATCAAAGTCTTCTGTTTGAACTGCAATCTTCATTGAGACCTCTTATAAATTGAATTCCGTAAACGGGATGTAGGTCACCAAATCGCCCTTCTTCAAGTCAGCTTCAGCCGGGATGTCGGCTAAACCGTCAGCCCAGGTACAGGAGCTCAGAACCGCGGAGTTTTGGGTGCGATAGTTTTCCAGCTCTCCGGCACCGTTGCGGCGGACACGAATGAACTCGCGGCGGGATCCGCACTTGTAATCAAAGGCCAGCGGAAGGATATAACCCTTCACATCGATCTGGCTGCGGCCGGAAAGTTTAAGGATCAGCGGCTGAGCAAACAGCAGGAAGGTCACAAAACCGGAGACAGGGTTGCCGGGAAGGCCGATAAACGGAACACCGCGGACTTCGCCTTTAGCAACCGGTTTGCCGGGCTTCATGGCGATGCGCCACATCTGCATCTTTCCGAGCTCTTCAACAGCTCTGCGAATGAAGTCGGCTTCGCCTACGCTCATGCCGCCGCTGGTCAAAATGAAATCGGACTTGCGGGAGGCTTTGCGGAAAGCTTCTAAAGTTGCTTCAAACGTATCGGGAATATTGCCGTAATCCACCACATCGCAGCCCAGCTGATGGAGCAGACCGCGCAGGACAAAACGGTTGGAGTTATAGATGCCGCCCTCGACGAGCTTTTCTCCCGGCATCGCGAGTTCGTCGCCGGTGAAGAAAAGCGAAACACGAATCGGACGATAAACCTTAACTGTGGAAACGCCGACGCTCGCAGCAACGCCGAGCGCCGGAGGCGTTAAACGGTCGCCCCTCTTCAATACAGTCTGACCGATATCGATATCGCAGCCTGCTCTTCGAATCCAGGCACCTGCCTTGGGCTCGCAGTGGAATTCCACGCTGCCGTCTTCCATCTCGGAAGCTTCTTCCTGAGGAATCACTGCATCGGCACCCGGAGGAATCGGGGCGCCGGTAAAGATGCGAGCGACAGTGCCGGGTTCAAGTTCGGTGCCGACGTGGCCGGCAAAAATTCGCTGAGAAACCGGAAAATTGCGGCGACCGCCTGCAAAATCGGCGCAGCGAACGGCGTAGCCGTCCATCTGAGAATTATCCAGAGGCGGGACTTTAATTTCGGAGACGATGTCTTCGGCGAGGATTTTGCCTGCCGAATAAAGGGTCACCATATCTTCTACTTCGGCAACCGCCTCCGCACCTTCCAAAATCTTTGCTTTTGCTTGTTCAACTGTCAGCATTTCCGTGTTTCTCCGTCTTCGAGACCTAGCTCTCGAACTATGAAGCGAGTAATGGTTTCGGCATCATTTATATCAAAAATCGGCAGATTTCCAAATGCCGGGTGTGTCGTATCGGTCACCACCGCAGAGATTCGCTTGTCGTGCGCGCAAATCGGTGTTTCATGCCGCTCGAGCTTGCGCCAAACCTCCAGACGAAGCGCTTCCTGCTCTTCGGTCTTAAAGCCTTCGACAATCACGATATCCGCAGGATCTAAATGACGAATTAGGTCCGACAGCGTAGGTTTATCTTTCGGCGTCTCGGTGAGCATAGCCCAGCGCTCGTCGGTATGCACAATGACTTGCGTCGCACCGGCTTCACGAAAACGGTAAGAGTCCTTCCCCGGCTTGTCGATATCCACGTTGTGATGGGCGTTTTTAACGGCCGAGACTTTGAGACCGCGTGATGCTAACAGCGCGATGATTTTCTCGATCAAGGTCGTTTTGCCGCTGCCGGAGTATCCAACAAAATTAACTATCTTCATAAAAACAAAAAGGCCTGCGGTTAAGCAAGCCTCTTCAAATTAAAACTTATTTCCCGACGTCATGCTCGGCGAGAAAGTTTTTAACCAACTGCGCATCCGCAGGCATTTCCAGCACTTTCTGCGGTTTGTCGAGCAGACCTTCGTAGCCGGCCGGAACCGGAGGTTCAAAGCCGACGGCTTCTTTAATCGTAGATGCAAATTTAGCAGGTAATGCGGTTTCCAAACAAATGGTTTTTACGCCCGGGATTCGTTCTTTCATTGCCGCATTGATACCGTCCGCTGTGTGCGGATCAACGAGGAAGCCATACTGATCCCAAACTCGCTTGATGCACGCGAGACGATCAGCATGCGTACTCCTAGCGGCGGTAAAACCGCTTGCTTTTACTGCTGCCCATTCTTCGGCGTTGAGAAGGAACTCCTTCTTCCGGGAGAGCTCGGTCCAGAGCTCCACCACGCGCTCGGGGTTTCTGCCGGTGATGTCGTAGATATAGCGTTCGAAGTTGGAAGCCTTGGAAATATCCATCGACGGAGAACTCGTCACAAACGTATGGGCGGAATCGCGAATGCGATATCGGCCGCTGCGGAAGAATTCATAGAGGACATCGTTTTCGTTGGTGGCGACGATCAGACGAGCCACAGGCAGTCCCATCTGCTTGGCAATCCAGCCGGCTAAGACGTCACCGAAGTTGCCCGAGGGGACGGAGAACGTGACTTCTTCATCCTCAGATTCGGTTGCCTGCAGCCAAGCACTGAAGTAGTAGATGACCTGAGCCGCAATGCGCGCCCAGTTAATGGAATTCACGGCACCGATGTGGTGTTCGGTCTTGAACGTCAGATCGCCGGAAACCGCTTTGACGATATCCTGTGCATCATCAAAACTGCCTTGAACGGCAATGTTGAAAATGTTCTTATCCTGCAGTGAATACATCTGAGCTTTCTGGAATTTGCTCATGCGTCCTGCCGGAGAAAGCATAAAGACCTGAATACCTTCACGGCCTTTCATAGCGTATTCGGCTGCGCTGCCGGTATCTCCGCTCGTGGCGCCGAGAATGTTCAGACGGGTTTCTTTGCGGGCAAGCACAAATTCAAAGAGCGAACCCAAATACTGCATCGCCATGTCTTTAAAGGCGAGTGTCGGACCGTTGGAGAGCTCAAGAATGCCGAAATCCTTTTCCAGCCAGACAACCGGTGCGATTTTCTTGAAATCGGTGCCTTCACGTCCGTGACAATAAACTTCGGGCGTGTAGGTGGTTTCGCAAAGGCGAGCGATATCCGAGCGCTGCATGTCTTTGGCAAAAAGACTTGTCACGGCAGTCGCGAGCTGAGCGTAAGAGAGGCCGCGCCAGTTCTTTAAGGTCTCTTTCGAAACCTGCGGGTAGACCCTCGGCACAAACAGGCCGCCGTCGCGCGCCAAACCCTGAAGGACAATTTCGCTGTAAGAGGCGGCGGGCACGCCGCCGCGTGTAGAAACGTATTGCATTACTGTAATTCTTCCTTTCTCAGAAGCACGATTGCGCCGCGAACATTGGCAAGCTGCTGCATCGTACGGATGGCTCTTTGGATATCCGCTTCGCGAGTGCTGTGCGTCAGCAGAATGATTTCGGTGGAAGCATCTTCCAGAGGCGCTTCTTTCTGAATCAGAGACTCGATAGAAATCTTGTTGTCGGCCAGAATACGGGCGATCTCAGCCAAAACACCGGGCTTGTCTTCAACCGGAATGCGAAGGTAATAAGAGCAAACCGTGTCGCCGAAATCGGCAAAAGATTTGGCCTTCGGGTTGTGCGTTGTCGTCGGCATGCGAGGGCGCTCGGAGACTGCTACTTCCGCAGTTCTGGCGATATCGATCAAGTCGGCCACCACGGCAGAACCGGTCGGCTCGGAGCCGGCGCCCTTGCCGTAGTAAAGAGAACTTTCGGCTGCGTCGCCTTTCACAACGACGGCGTTCATTGCGCCTTCCACATTAGCCAGCAGACGGCGTGTGGGGACAAGTGCCGGATGGACGCGAAGTTCGATGCCGTAATCGGTGTACTTCGTGATGCCGAGCAGCTTAATGCGGTAGCCGAGTTCTTCGGCAAACTTAATGTCCTTGGCTTCCAGATGTGTAATGCCTTCGATATGAACTTTAGACATATCGACCGGAACGCCGAAGGCAATGGCCGACAGAAGCATCAGTTTATGAGCGGAGTCCGTACCCTCGATGTCGAAGGTCGGATCGGCTTCAGCGTATCCCAAACGCTGAGCTTCTTTGAGGACATCGTCAAAGCTGCGTCCGGTATCACGCATGGTGGAGAGGATAAAGTTGCAGGTTCCGTTGATGATGCCGGCGATCGAAGAGACTCGGTTGGCGGCTAAGCCTTCACGCAGCGCTTTAACGATCGGAATGGATCCGGCAACGGCGGCTTCAAATGCAACATTGACGCCTTTAGCCAGAGCAGCAGAGAAAATCTCATTGCCGTGCTCGGCAAGCAGCGCCTTATTGGCGGTCACAACATGCTTGCCGGCGTTAATGGCGGCCAAAATCAAAGATTTTGCGGGCTCAATACCGCCCATGGCTTCCACCACGACGTTGACTTCCGGATCGTTGACCAGGTCATGCCAATCGTTGGTGACGATCACGTCTTCGTCGACCAAAGGTTTAACACGGTCGACGTTGCGGACGGTGACGCGTTTGACCGAGATCGGAGCGCCTGCTCTTTGGCCGATTAAAGAGTGGTTTCTTTTTAAGATGTCGTAGGTGCCTTTCCCGACATTACCGAACCCGGCCAAACCGACTTTGATTTCCGTTGCCATTTCCTCTCCTTACGTTAATTATTTTTTCTTAGCTGCTGCCTTTGCCTTCGGTTTCTTCGTACTCTTGGTAGGAATGTTCTTTACCTTGGCAAACTTGGGTGCCGCAGGTTTCTTCTCCGGGACAGCCGGAACCGGCTCACCCTTCCAGCGGCGATGGAATTTCTTCGTCTTAGGCTGAATCAAACCGTCTTCCTTGAACATCTGACGGATGCCGCGCAGCGCCTGACGGATACGATCAGCGTTTTCGATCAGGGCGATACGCACAAAACCTTCACCGTATTCACCGAAGCCGATGCCGGGAGAAACCGCCACTTTGGCTTTTTCCAGCAGACGCTTGGAGAATTCCACGCTGCCCATGGACTTATAAAACTCGGGCAGTTCGGCCCAGATGTACATGGAGGCCTTAGGTTTTTCCACCATCCAGCCTAAGTCATGCAGGCCTTTGACCATTACGTCACGGCGGTGTTCGTATTCTTTTCTGACTTCTTCGACGCATTCCTGAGGACCGTTCAAGGCCTCGATCGCGCCGACCTGAATCGGCGTGAACGTGCCATAGTCGTGGTAGCTCTTAATGCGGGTCAGTGCGCCGACGAGTTCACGGTTTCCGACCATGAAGCCGATACGCC
>ULVJ01020248.1_pt1 | contig 12038 bp, 9 predicted proteins | sample 1959361 | NCBI WGS metagenome assembly ULVJ01 (sample SAMEA4835784, study PRJEB28245) | human gut metagenome | biome: gut microbiome; material: fecal sample | place: Denmark | collected 2008
TACACATTGATTATTGTTATAAAATCTGATACTATTTATTAGACTTGATAATCTATAAGAATATTTTTCAATTTAGATTAGTTATAGTTTCTAAAGGATTTGTCAAGATATCGTAATAAATAAATTTTTGTATACCATTTTCCAGTATGAACGAAACTTACTCCACACCTCGACTATTATTTCTTAACCGATATAGTCGGTTTTCAGGAGTTGCTTAAATTCTAGATAATTATACTGACTGTTTTGGTGTTTGTATAGTTTCCATCCCTGTTTCCAATAAAATAAACTATAATTTTCATTAGGATGTATAATATTATCTGCATTTCGGGGAACTGTTCTGATGCAGTCTACGATTTGAGGATTTTTTAATCGGAATATAACTTTTCCACGGCCGGAAGTCGTTTGTACATTTTTATCGAATTCAGGCGTTTCGTCAGGTTGTTCCGGTAATAATTTTACCCAAGGTGTCACTAGTTTGTTTGTATCGTTAGGACAAAAATTTCTGTAGTTTGGGGTGTAGTAACAGAGGTATAGTGGCGGCTTGTATTTGCTAAGTATTCTATAATAGACATTTTAGATCTTTGGTTTACCAATTCAAATATAGGGAAAGGCGAGTGCAATAGCAAATGAAAACTTGTTTTTAGATTTTATGTTGCCGGGCCACCTTCTATCTTGTACCAAGATAATGAAATACGAATTTGTAAATTAAAAAATTGAAGTTGATTAAATATAAATTATATCTTGTCGACTATAATGTTTTTATTTTCATCCAGACGGACTATCCCATTAAACGAGTTGCCTTCCGGATCCTTGAAACCGGATATTTTGCCGGTTTGGCCTTTTTGTATTAAGGTATCTACTTGTTTTTGGGTGAGTTTCTTGCCTTGTATTTCCATCGGAATCAGAAAATCACAGGATTTCCGGTATAGGGTACATCCCCAGGCGGTTTTTCCCTTCACAATTTCTCCCTGTCCGCATTTGGGGCATTTCAATACAACCGCAATTTTTTCTCCGTTCTCCTTTTTCCCTTTTCCTTTCTCCCTTTCTTTTTTAGTTTTCTTGTCTTCCTCGTCTTTTTCCTCCGGTGTTTCTACAGTGATCGTTTTCGCTGAAGAATAACGTACAAAATGGACGATTTCGTTTACCATCGCCTTCAATTCTTCCATGAAGTCGGCCACCTGATAGGTACCGTCTTCGATCATGCGCAACTTCTTTTCCCATTGCCCTGTCAGCTCTGCAGATTTCAGAAGGTCGTTCTGAATGGTGTCGATGAGCTCTATACCTGTCGTTGTTGCTAAAATCCGTTTTTTGTCTTTGCGGATGTATTGCCGTTTAAATAACGTTTCGATGATATTCGCGCGGGTAGAAGGGCGTCCGATTCCGTTTTCTTTCATCAGATCCCGCAGTTCTTCGTCTTCCACTTGTTTCCCGGCAGTTTCCATGGCCCTCAATAAATCGGCTTCCGTATAGTATTTAGGGGGCTGAGTTTGTTTTTCCTGGATTTCGGGGGTGTGAGGACCGTGTTCTCCTTTTTCGTAAACCGGTAATACGTTTTCTTCGTTTTGTTTGTCTGTATTATTGCCGAATACCACCCGCCACGCCGGATCGATGATTTGTTTTCCGGTGGCTTTGAAGTCTTCGTTGCCAATTCTGGCCATAACGGTTGTATTGGCTATTTCGCAGTCCGGATAGAAGACGGCAATGAAACGGCGGGCTACCAGATCATATACCCGCTTTTCCTCGGGAGACATATCGTAACTGAATACACCGGTAGGAATGATGGCATGGTGATCCGTAATTTTTTTGTCATTGAAGACTTTGGCTGACTTCCGTATTTTTCCTCCCGATAAGATCGGCTGTGTTAAAGCCTCATAAGGTTTCAGGCCCTGAAGTATTTTGGGGACTTTGGCATATTGGTCGTTCGGTAAAAAGTTGGTATCCACACGGGGATAGGTGGTCAGCTTTTTCTCGTAAAGCGACTGTATGATTTTTAAGGTATTTTCGGCTGTATAGGCGAATTTTCGGTTACATTCCACCTGCAATAGAGTCAGGTCGAACAGTTTCGGCGGATGTTCCATGGCCTTTTTCCGCTCGATACTGAGAATTTCCAGTTCGAGTGGAGTGATTTTTTCCAGGAGGGCTTCGGCTTCCTCTTTTTTATTGAACCGTCCGCGCAAACAGGAGAAAAGTCCTTCCCGGTAATTCGTCCGTATTTCCCAATAAGTTTCCGGTTTAAAGTTCTCGATCGCTTTTTGTCGTTCGACGACCAGGGCCAAGGTAGGGGTCTGCACTCGTCCGATCGAGAGTACGTTTTTTCCTGTCCCGTATTTCAACGTATAAGCCCGCGTGGCATTCATCCCTAACAGCCAGTCGCCGATAGCCCGTGCAGAACCGGCCGCATAGAGAGTATCGAAATCTTGCGATTCCATGAGTTTTTCGAATCCTTCCCGGATGGCTTCTTCTGTCAGCGAAGAAATCCAAAGGCGTTTGATAGGTACCCCGCATTTGGCTTTGGTCAATACCCAGCGTTGAATCAGTTCTCCTTCCTGGCCGGCATCCCCGCAATTGATCACCATTTCAGCTTTCGAGACCAGCTCCTCGATAACGGCAAATTGTTTTTTTATTCCCTCATCTTCGATCAGACGGATCCTGAATTTCGAGGGGATCATCGGCAATACCCCTAAATTCCATTTTTGCCATTTCTCCGTATATTCTCCCGGTTCTTGCAGGGTACATAAGTGTCCGAATGTCCAGGTAACACAATATCCATTCCCTTCCAGATATCCGTTCCGCCGGGTCGTAGCTCCCAGAATATTCGCGATTTCTTTGGCAACACTTGGTTTCTCTGCAATACACATTTTCATAATTCCGCACGACTTGATTCTGCTACAAAGATAATGTAAACCGAAAGCAAAGCCAAGTTTACTTGAACTTTGCTGAGGTGCAGCTTATTTTATCGAATGATAATGCAAACCGGGTGCAGAACGAAACGAATTCGTTCATTTCTTCCGTCAGGGTGTCGCTTATGTTAAATAGGCTCCGGGGCTGCATTCCGGGGTTTGTATTTATTCTTCCGTACCTCCGAGATAGTAACTATCTGAAATCTCATTGGTATATTTTGATTTAAAAAAAGCATACAGGTATGCTGGTTTTTCCAATGAGTCGGGAATTTGGAATGCGTAGTATCCTGCTTTGCGTTGGGTTTCTGTCGTTGCTATAATCCGGATTTTGGGATTCCTTTTCTTGTAAGGAGTAAAGGCTGCCAATTGTAAACAATCATGGTTTCTCATAACATCAGAGGATTGTATATTCCACTTTAGCGTCACTTGTTTGTCCGGATGGAATTTCACTTCAATATCTGCCGGTAGCGGCACCACCCCTTTGCATATCTTGAAAGAATTGAAATCTTCAATAGCCTCCGCCTCTCCGGCGTATCTGATATTTTCTTTAAAAAACAGATTATAACCGCTCAGTGTAGTCCCTACAGTAAGTTGTTTCCAGTAGACATGGAGTTGTAAATCCAGAAATGAAAATAGTTTTGCTATTGTTTTCACTTTCGAACGCTGCTTTAGCTGTGTTTCACTCTTCGCATCCCTATAATGACTGGTTTTCCCTCTTACTCTGATTTGGTCCCCCACTTTGTAAATAATCAAATTTCCCAATGATCCATTCAGTTCATGGAATAATGCAGATTTCGCGATAGCCATAATATAACTTTTAGATAACTCCCGATATTCCTTAATATTAATATCTTATAAAATTAGGGAAAAATTATATCATAAACAAATTAAAGCTATATATTATTATCTATATCATAGTTCTGTCTTATCTTTATCTTAACTTTGATCAATTGTTATTTATGTTTTGACTATGAATTGCACCAGCCTGGCTAAGGCGATCCCACCTGCCTCCCGATATAAAAAAAGGTCCAATTAAATCAGAATTTAATTGGACCTCTTTAAGGCAAATTATTCCACTGAATTTATTTAACCTAAACTCAGGGTTAATATAGTTTACTACTTGATTTCTATATGATTATCTTTTGGAAAAGGAACCGATTAGGTACGCTCCGCGGTCCTCAGTGTCATATTTCTACTGAAGAACCGTCTTATTTTCAGCCGCAAAAATAGCCTTTTATTTTTCCACTACAAAGAAAAAAATGCCTTTTCAGTTTTTAGAGAAAGATCTCAGGGGAATATTTTCCAGTTGAAGATACTTATAAAGTGTGCTTTTGCTCTTAATTTCAATTTGTTGGCATATTTGTTTTACAGCAAATCCTTTTTGATACAAGATAGCTGCTTTTTTTACTTTTTGCTGGGTTTCCGGATTCAATCCCTGTGGCCTTCCGAATTTCTTTCCTCTTTTCCGGGCCGCTTCCCGTCCTTCACGGGTCCTTTCCATAATCACATTCCGCTCGAACTCCGCCAGGGCTGCAAAAATATGCATCGTAAATTTCCCCATATAATCGGTTGTATCGATATTATCTTTAACCGAACGGATCCGTATATTCTTACTCTCCAGCTCCGAACATATCCGAACAATTTCAGACAGACTACGCGCCAAACGATCTAATTTATAAACAACTAACACATCGCCTTCGTTTAATAGTGAGAGACAATGTTCCAGTTCCGGACGTTTTTTTACCCCGGAAATTTTCTCGCAAAATATCTTTACGCAATTTTGTCGTTGCAACACATCCAGTTGCATATCCAGATTCTGATCACGCGTACTCACCCTTGCATAACCGAAAATCTGTCCTTTCATTTCTTTATTCATCAAGGCCATTTCCTCCCAATAACAAAAAACTTTTCACAAAAATATAAATGTTATCCGAATTGTTAAAGGTCCAATTAAATTCTGATTGAATCGGACTTTTGTTATTTTACCTTATTTATGTCGGAATCCCTAAAAGCGAAGACAGTAAAAGGTGTGGGTTGGAGTTTTGCGGATAATCTTGCAAACTCCGGCATTACTTTTTTGGTAGGTTTGGTATTGGCTCGTTTGCTTACTCCTTCCGAGTATGGGATGCTGGCAACCATCATGATTTTTATCGCCGTGGCGAATTCCATTGTGGATAGCGGATTTTCCAATGCACTGATACGCAAGATAGATGCCCGGTCGGTTGATTACAATACGGTCTTTTACTTCAATTTGGTTGTCAGTGTCTTGCTCTATGGCTTACTTTATATAGGCGCTCCTTGGATTAGCGATTTTTTTCATGAGCCTCTTTTAGTGGACGTCACGCGGGTAGTCGGTGTCGTGCTTTTAATCAATGCACTGGCGATTATACAAAGGACATTATTTGTTCGGGATATTGATTTCAAGACGCAGACGAAAGTATCCTTGATTGCTTCTTTGTCGAGCGGGGCGGTTGGTATCGGTATGGCATACGGGGGATACGGGGTCTGGAGTCTGGTGGGGCAGCAGATTGTACGGCAATTAATGAATACCGTTTTTTTATGGTTTTATAGTAAATGGCGTCCGGCATGGGAATTTTCGCGGGAAAGTTTCCGGGAATTGTTTGCCTTTGGTTCGAAACTGATGGTGTCCGGCTTGATTGATACGATTTGGAAGAATATCTATTATTTCGTCATCGGTCGTTTCTACACGACGGCCACTTTAGGACAATATACCCGGGCGGAGCAATTCAATACGATATTTTCCAGCAATTTGACCGCGGTGGTGCAACGGGTCAGTTATCCGGTGTTGAGCAGCATCCAGGAGGATTCGGAACGCTTGAAACAAGCCTACCGGCGGGTGATTAAAACGACCATGCTGGTGACTTTCGCTTGCATGCTTGGGCTGGCGGCAGTGGCGCGTCCGCTGATATTGATTTTGATCGGAGAGAAGTGGTTGCCGGCAGTTACGTATTTGCAGATACTTTGTTTTGGCGGGATGCTGTATCCTTTGCATGCGATTAATTTGAATATTTTGCAGGTGAAAGGACGCTCCGATCTGTTTCTCCGCCTGGAGATTATAAAAAAGGTGATAGGCATTGCCCCGATAGCTTTGGGGATTTTTTACGGGATTGAATATATGCTGTGCGGTTCTGTGGTGACTTCCGTTATCGCTTATTTCCTGAACAGTTATTATTCGGCAGAATTGATTCATTACCCCACTTGGGCGCAGGTACGGGATATTCTTCCGGCATTGTTGGTCTCATTGGGTGTGGCTTTGGTCATGTGGGGCATCTCTTTTCTGGATTGTTCCGTTTGGGTGTTATTGCCTTTGCAGTGTGTTTGCGGGATATTATTGGCGATGTTTGTGTATGGGAGGTTACAGCTGGAAGAGTATCTGGAAATCAAGCAAATCGGCTTGTCTTTATTAAATCGTTGTTATAAACATGGATGAGAAAATGATTACGGTAACATCACCGTTGTTGCCTTCTTTAGATGATTTCTTGCCTTATTTACAGGATATTTGGGCGCGCAAATGGATTACAAATAACGGGCATTACCATCAGGAATTGGAGCGGGCTTTGTGCAAGTATTTGAAAGTGCCATACATTAGCCTGTTTACAAATGGAACTTTGCCTTTGATGTGTGCTTTGCAAGCTTTGCGCATCACGGGCGAAGTGATTACAACGCCTTACAGTTTCGTTGCAACGACACATTCTTTGTGGTGGAACGGTATCAAGCCCGTGTTTGTGGACATCGATCCGGAAACTTGCAATATCGACGTAAATAAGATAGAGGCAGCTATTACTCCCAAGACAACGGCAATCATGCCTGTACACGTGTACGGGAAACCTTGTGATACGGGACGAATTCAGGAGATTGCGGATAAATACGGTTTGAAAGTGATTTATGATGCGGCACATGCTTTCGGCGTGGAGGTAAACGGCAAATCGGTATTGGAGGCGGGGGATATGTCTACGTTGAGTTTTCATGCCACGAAAGTGTTCAATACGGTGGAGGGCGGCGCTTTGATTTGTCATGACGAGAAAACGAAGCAACGGATAGATTATTTGAAGAATTTCGGTTTTGCGGGTGAGACTACAATTGTAGCTCCCGGCATTAACGGAAAGATGGATGAGGTGCGCTCGGCTTTCGGCCTGTTGAATTTGAAGCAGGTAGACGGAGCGATAGAAGCGCGGCGCAAAGTGGCTATCCGTTATCGTGAGGCTTTGCGGAATGTGCCGGGTATCCGTTTCATGGAGGACATGCCGGGAGTGCGGCATAATTATTCTTATTTCCCTGTTTTTGTGGACGCAGAGAAATACGGGATGACACGAGATGAGCTGTATTTTAAGATGAAAGATGCAGGGGTATTGGGACGCCGGTATTTTTACCCGCTAATCAGTGAGTTCTCTACTTACCGGGGATTGGAGTCCGCCAAGCCAGAGTATTTACCAGTAGCACATCAGGTGGCAGATAGTGTGATTTGTTTGCCGATGCATCATAGTTTAGGAGAGGATGATATATACAGAGTATTAGATTCAATTGTGCAGCTATGAATAATGTAAACAAACAAAAAAAAATATTGTTGCTGGGTGGATTGCGTTATTTGCTTCCAGTGATTAAAGCGGCGCATGATTTGGGGTATTATGTAATTACGTGTGATTATCTTCCGGATAATATTGCGCATAAGTACGCGGATGAATATCACAATGTAAGCATTATAGATAAAGAGGCGGTATTGGCATTGGCGCGGGAATTGCAGATAGACGGAATTATGTCGTTTGCGGTAGACCCTGGTGTCGTAACTGCTGCTTATGTACAAGAACAAATGGGGTTACCTGCTTGTGGACCGTACGAGTCCGTATGTATCTTACAGAATAAAGATAGGTTTCGCGCTTTTTTGTCGGAACATGGGTTTATGGTGCCTTGGGCATACGGTTTTTCTTCGAAAGAGGAGGCTTTGTCAAACTATGAAGTATTTTCTTATCCGCTGATTGTCAAACCGACCGATTCTGCCGGTAGTAAAGGAGTTACCCGTGTGGATGATGTCGCAAAATTGTCTGATGCTTTGCAGGAAGCGTTTTCGTATTCTATCGGCAAGCGGGTGATTGTGGAGGAGTTTATTGAAAAGGAGGGCTGTTCTTCCGATACGGATTGTTTTTCGGTAGATGGGGAATTGAAATTTGTTTCTTTCTCTGCCCAACGTTTTGATGAGCATGCTGCAAATCCTTATACACCTTCGGCCTATAGCTGGCCTTCTACTTTTTCGGGTGAACAAGAAAAGGAATTGGCAACGGAAATACAACGTTTACTAAAGTTGTTGGGAATGCAAACTTCTATCTATAATGTGGAGACACGCATCGGCAAAAATGGGAAAGCGTATATCATGGAGGTATCTCCGCGGGGAGGGGGAAACCGCTTGGCAGAGATGTTACGATATGCCACAGGGGTCGACTTGATAAATAATGCAGTGAGAGCTGCTGTGGGTGATGAAATAGTTGGAATGGAACAACGACCTTATAACGGACATTGGGCAGAAGTGGTGTTGCATGCCGATAAGGACGGGAAATTTGCGGGATTGGAAATAGCTGAAGATTTGAAACAGCATGTTGTTGAGGTCGATTTATGGGTAAAAGAGGGAGAGCAGGTGTCTTCTTTTAAAGGAGCGAATGATGCGATTGGAACATTAGTGTTGAAGTTGGATTCGGAAAACGAATTGAAATCAGTATTAACTCGTCCGGAGGATTATTTGAAGGTTATTGTAAAATGAAACGCATAGCTATAATAGGTGCTTCAACGGGACAATTACCTCTTTGCAAAAAAGCACATGAAATGGGTTTGGAAAGTTACTGCTTTGCGTGGCCTAAAGATGCTATATGTAAAGAGTATGTGGATCATTTTATACCAATTTCTATTTTTGAAATGGATGAAATAGTAAGGTATTGCCAAGAGATAAATGTTGATGGAGTTGTATCTAATGCATCTGAAACAACGGCTTTGGTTGTTGCGTATGTTGCAGAAAAATTAGGGAAACAGGCAACGTCTTATCAAGCTATTTTAAATATTCAAAATAAAGAATTCGTTCGTCAAAAAACTAATGGGATTGAAGGGCTGGGACATGTAAGATTCACGGTTGGAAAATTGAACGATATTATACCAACTTTTCCTTATCCGTATGTCTTGAAACCTTTAAAAGGTGCTTCTAAGAAAGGAGTCAATTTTGTATCTGGAATTAAAAGTTGTATAACTGTACCTGATGATTTGAAAGATGGTCTTTTTATGGCAGAAGAATATATTTCGGGGCAGGAATATTCTATCGAATCTATATCTTTCAATGATCGTCACGATATTATACAAATAACTGAAAAAGTGACAACCGGAGCTCCTCATTTTGTTGAATTGGAACACCATCAACCGGCACATCTTTCACCTTCTATTGAGAAAAAGATTAGAAATATCATACCTCCGATTTTATCTTCTGTCAATTTTAGTAATGGTGCTTCACATATAGAAATAAAAGTGAATGATCAAGGGGATGTTTATTTAATAGAAGTGAATCCGCGGGGCGGGGGAGATTATATTTCCAATGATTTGGTAAGTCTCTCTACTGATTATGATTATCTGAAACAGATGATTTTAGTCGCTTTAGGCGAGTACAATCCGGTAGCAGTCCATCATGTAGCTTATGCTGGAATATACTTTTTGTCAGCTTATACAAAACGTTTATTGCCCTATTTTAATATTCCCTTGGCAAATTGGATGGTTAGACGGGAACGAAAGACGGGAGAGTTGACAGTATCTTCTTCCAACTATGATAGGGATGGTTTTATTATATATTGTTCGGATAAAAAAATTGTTTTGTGATGAAAACTATTTTAATTTTTGGAGCAACGGGTACATTAGGTGCATATATTTCTCTCCATTTTCACGGGTTAGGTTATAAAGTTATAGCGGTTGGGCACAGAAAAAGTGATAATGGATTTTTTGCAGATTACAATATTCCTTATTATTCCGTGAATATTTCAAACTCGGAAGACTTTAAAAAGTTACCATCAGAAAATATTGATCTTGTCGCTCATTTTGCAGGGGCTTTGCCTGCTTCTATGGAGGGGTATAATGGAACTTTATATATCGATTCCATTGTGAAAGGCACTTACAATGTTTTGGAATTTATGAGGAAAAATGGTATTCCTAAAATTATTTTTCCGCAATCATTATTTGATATCAGTTACTTGTTCGGGAGTAAAGAACCGATTCCGGCAGATGTAGAAATGAGGCCACCTTTGGAAGGAGACCATGCCATGTATGTGATTGCTAAAATAGCAGCGGTTCAGATAATAGAACATTATTATAAAGTGCATGGAATCAAGAGATTTATTATCCGTTTATCGCGAGTTTATGTTTATCATCCTAATCCATACACGTACACGGATGGAGTAAAAACACTTATTTCAGATCGTTTACTAATACAAAAAGCTGAAAGGGGTGAACCGATATCAATTTGGGGTGATCCCAATGTTCTTCTCGAGACTTGTTGTGTGAAAGATTTTTTGCAGATTGTGGAAAAATGTGCGGATTCCCCACTTGACGGAGGTTTATATAATATTGGTAGTGGCGGTTCCACGCTTGACGAGCGGGTTCATGCAATTGTTGATGTATTTTCCCCCTCTTCTAATAAATCACCGATCACATACGACGTAAATCATAAATACAATGCAACACAATTTGTGTTGGATATAAGTAAAACGAGAGCCGAATTAGGTTATGAACCAAAATATTCATGGAAAGATTATTGTGTCTGGTTTAAAAAAGAACGGGAATTGCAACGTTTTGCTAAGTTGTGGGGGACAGAAGAAAATTATAAATAAAAAAGGATGAAAGATCGTTATCTCATAATGCACAAGGGAATTGCACGATGGAAATTGAATAATTCTTTTAAAGCTGATACTTCTGAATTTTGGAAGTGTTTGTATGTTTAGTATTATCGTTTATTTGATAGTAAATATTATAAAGGCGGATTGAAATATGTACGGTAATGAAGTGTATATTTTGGGTGTTATTTGGCGAATTGGGGCAGGAGAATCTATTATGGATAATGCTGGCTCCGGAGGGATGTACGCAAGCATTGATCATCAATTAGGGATTGTTGAATCTGATGCGGTAAATTATAAAGGTGAACATTTTAATGTACATCCAGATACAGGTGTGCAGATAGTTGGACATAAATTACCCCGTTGGAATGAAGCGTTGTCACTTGTTCATAATATGGCGACTTGTGTTTCGGGTACAACTTTAATTTCTTGGGATATAGCTTATAGTGATAGAGGCTGGCTAATGATAGAGACCAATGATAATGGAGATTGGAGTATTATACAATCTATTAAAAAGATAGGTAAGAAAGAAATACTATATACTTACATGGATAAGTATTTTCAATACCAACGAGTAAATAAATTATAGGCTTGTAAATGAAAGAATATGAGAGAAAATGAACCTTTGATGGTAACAATTCTTTGCCTTGTTTATAATCATGAATCTTATATTCGGCAGTGTTTGGAAGGGTTTGTGATGCAAAAAACAAATTTCCGTTTTGAAGCAATTGTACACGATGATGCCTCTACTGATGGAACAGCTGCAATTATAAGAGAATACGCTGAGAAATATCCAGATATTATTAAACCTATTTTTGAAACGGAAAATCAATATTCGAAGGGAGATGGCTCGCTTGGCAGGATTATGACTGCGCATACGCATGGCAAATATGTAGCAATATGTGAGGGGGATGATTATTGGATAGATCCATTGAAATTGCAGAGGCAGGTGGATTTCTTGGAAGGAAATCCGGAATATGTATTAACTTATACGGGTGCATATATAGTTAATGCAAATTCGGAAAAACAAAGATGGAGATACTTTTTACAGAAGCGCTATTCTGGTGACGTGACAAAATACCTTTTTTGTAAAGGGTCTTTCATTATAACGGCTACAACATGTTATCGTTCTGATTATATCGCAGAATTTACTCATGAAAAGTCAATGATTCCATTCCCGCTAAAAATGGGCGATCTTCCTTTATGGTTGTTTCTCAGTCTTAAAGGGCTGAATTCAACTTGCAAATGCAACAGAATTCTGATTAAT
>ULVJ01021031.1_pt1 | contig 11650 bp, 10 predicted proteins | sample 1959361 | NCBI WGS metagenome assembly ULVJ01 (sample SAMEA4835784, study PRJEB28245) | human gut metagenome | biome: gut microbiome; material: fecal sample | place: Denmark | collected 2008
GACCTTCCGTAATGCGGAGCAACTGCGCGATGCTGCGCGTTATGTCCCCCTGGATCGATTACTGGTGGAAACTGACTCACCTTACCTTGCGCCGGTACCGCATCGAGGAAAAGAGAATCAACCTGCGATGGTTCGTGACGTTGCAGAATACATGGCTGTGTTGAAAGGTGTTGCCGTTGAAGAACTGGCGCAGGTAACCACCGATAACTTCGCCCGTCTGTTTCACATCGACGCTTCCCGCCTTCAATCCATCCGTTGAATGAGTTTTTTTAAAGCTCGTAATTAATGGCTAAAACGAGTAAAGTTCACCGCCGAAAATTGGGCGGTGAATAACCACGTTTGAAATATTGTGACATATGTTTTGTCAAAATGTGCAACTTCTCCAATGATCTGAAGTTGAAACGTGATAGCCGTCAAACAAATTGGCACTGAATTATTTTACTCTGTGTAATAAATAAAGGGCGCTTAGATGCCCTGTACACGGCGAGGCTCTCCCCCCTTGCCACGCGTGAGAACGTAAAAAAAGCACCCATACTCAGGAGCACTCTCAATTATGTTTAAGAATGCATTTGCTAACCTGCAAAAGGTCGGTAAATCGCTGATGCTGCCGGTATCCGTACTGCCTATCGCAGGTATTCTGCTGGGCGTCGGTTCCGCGAATTTCAGCTGGCTGCCCGCCGTTGTATCGCATGTTATGGCAGAAGCAGGCGGTTCCGTCTTTGCAAACATGCCACTGATTTTTGCGATCGGTGTCGCCCTCGGCTTTACCAATAACGATGGCGTATCCGCGCTGGCCGCAGTTGTTGCCTATGGCATCATGGTTAAAACCATGGCCGTGGTTGCGCCACTGGTACTGCATTTACCTGCTGAAGAAATCGCCTCTAAACACCTGGCGGATACTGGCGTACTCGGAGGGATTATCTCCGGTGCGATCGCAGCGTACATGTTTAACCGTTTCTACCGTATTAAGCTGCCTGAGTATCTTGGCTTCTTTGCCGGTAAACGCTTTGTGCCGATCATTTCTGGCCTGGCTGCCATCTTTACTGGCGTTGTGCTGTCCTTCATTTGGCCGCCGATTGGTTCTGCAATCCAGACCTTCTCTCAGTGGGCTGCTTACCAGAACCCGGTAGTTGCGTTTGGCATTTACGGTTTCATCGAACGTTGCCTGGTACCGTTTGGTCTGCACCACATCTGGAACGTACCTTTCCAGATGCAGATTGGTGAATACACCAACGCAGCAGGTCAGGTTTTCCACGGCGACATTCCGCGTTATATGGCGGGTGACCCGACTGCGGGTAAACTGTCTGGTGGCTTCCTGTTCAAAATGTACGGTCTGCCAGCTGCCGCAATTGCTATCTGGCACTCTGCTAAACCAGAAAACCGCGCGAAAGTGGGCGGTATTATGATTTCCGCGGCGCTGACCTCGTTCCTGACCGGTATCACCGAGCCGATCGAGTTCTCCTTCATGTTCGTTGCGCCGATCCTGTACATCATCCACGCGATTCTGGCAGGCCTGGCATTCCCAATCTGTATTCTTCTGGGGATGCGTGACGGTACGTCGTTCTCGCACGGTCTGATCGACTTCATCGTTCTGTCTGGTAACAGCAGCAAACTGTGGCTGTTCCCGATCGTCGGTATCGGTTATGCGATTGTTTACTACACCATCTTCCGCGTGCTGATTAAAGCACTGGATCTGAAAACGCCGGGTCGTGAAGACGCGACTGAAGATGCAAAAGCGACAGGTACCAGCGAAATGGCACCGGCTCTGGTTGCTGCATTTGGTGGTAAAGAAAACATTACTAACCTCGACGCATGTATTACCCGTCTGCGCGTCAGCGTTGCTGATGTGTCTAAAGTGGATCAGGCCGGCCTGAAGAAACTGGGCGCAGCGGGCGTAGTGGTTGCTGGTTCTGGTGTTCAGGCGATTTTCGGTACTAAATCCGATAACCTGAAAACCGAGAGGGATGAGTACATCCGTAACCACTAATCCGTAAGACGTTGGGGAGACTAAGGCAGCCAGATGGCTGCCTTTTTTACAGGTGTTATTCAGAATTGATACGTGCCGGTAATGCTGAAATTACGCGGTGCGCCGTAGACGATAGAACCTTCCACGTTGGTATCGTAGGTTTTGTCGAACAGGTTATTGACGTTCCCCTGTAACGAGAAGTTTTTCGTCACCTGGTAGCGGGTGAAGAGATCCACCAGCGCGTAGCTACCTTGCTCGGCGCGGAAGGTGCCATACGGTGTCACGGTGTCGGTATACACGCGATTTTGCCAGTTAACACCACCGCCGACTGTCAACTCTGGCATGACAGGCAACCGATAGCTGGTGAACATTTTAACCGTGGTGCGTGGCAGATTAGGATTAACGGCGTTTCCTTCGTTATCCTCTGCAATATAGCGCGTTGCGCCAAATGTCAGCTGCCAGTTGTCGGTAATTGCGCCGTTGAGTTCAAATTCCACCCCTTTACTGACTGTCCCATCCACCGCTTTATAGGCGGTTTCGCCGTTGCTGCCGGGGATAGGTGTACCGGTGGACTGAGCGACATTATCCTGCTCAATACGGAAGATGGCTAATGTGGTGGTCAGACGGCTATTCATCCAGTCCGATTTCAGACCCAGCTCGTAGTTGTTACCGGTGATTGGAGCCAGATATTTGCCTGAACTGTCACGATCATTTTGCGGCTGGAAAATAGAGGTATAGCTGGCGTAGGTCGACCAGTTGTCATTGATGTCAAACACCAGACCAGCGTAAGGCGTGGTGTGGTTTTTCTCCATGCTGTAAGTCAGCGTATCAACCCGCCAGTTGGTATAACGTGCGCCGAGGATCAGATGCAGCGGATCGGCAAGGGTGACACGAGTGGCAGCATATAACGATTTCATATGTGTGGTATCGTCCTGCGCCAGGCTCTGTGGTGACCAGTCGGTTTGTGGGAAATTGCCATTAAAGTTGTAGAAACTGCCAATTTCATCCGGGAAGATGTTGGCCCATGAACTGAAGTAACGATTGTTTTGTTTGCTGTAACTGCCACCAAACATTAGATTGTGCTGACGACCAAACAATTCATAACTACCGTCAGCGAACAAATCCAGCGCATCAACTTTACGTTTGCCACTGTTCCAACCGGTGCCGCCGACATAATCAAAGCCAGGTCCATAATTACTGTATGGCCCAACCAGCATACCATCCGCTTTGTTTACATAGGCATCGACATACATCATTTTGCTGTCAAATTCGACTTCAGAGTGGGTGGCATTCAGTGTCGCTTGCCAGGTATCAGCAAACCGCTGCTTCAGGGTCATAAAGACCTTGTTGATCTCTTTATCGTTGTACGCCCAGTCAGGTGCGGTACTGCGTGCACGATCGTAACTGTTGCTGCTGCCATCAGTATTCCAGCGCGGTAAACCGCCCCAGGTAGGGCTATTAACATCAATGCGCTGATATTCGTAACCGGCTGAAAGCGTCGTAAGATCGCCTAAATCAGCATCGACAATGCCCGAGAAGAAGGTCTTTTCACTGTTGTAGCGGTCCAGCCATGAGTCGTTATTCTGGTAGCCGCCGACAATTCGCGCGCGGATTTTACCGTCTTCGGTGAGTGGGCTTTGTAAATCCGCCACATACCGTTCTTTGTTCCAGCTACCGTATTCCGCCGAGACATCGCCTTTAAATTCACGACTGGTCGCGTGTTTTCGAACCATATTAATTGCCGCAGATGGATTACCCGTCCCGGTCATGAGTCCTGTCGCGCCACGCACTACTTCTACGCGTTCAAAGAGTGCCATATCAGAAAGTGCGTCGCCCAGATTCCAGCGCGATTCAAAATAGGTGGGGATACCATCAACCATATAGTTATCGATCTGGAATCCGCGGGAATAATAAAGAGCACGATCGGAATCCGCCTGACTTTTGCTGATCCCCAGCGTGTTTTCCATCACTTCGCCCAGCGTTTGTAACTGCTGATCTTCCATCCGCTGCTGGCTAACAATAGTGACCGACTGAGGAATATCACGTTGAGTCATCTGCATTTTGGTACCCGCAGAGGTAGACGTTACGCTGTAATCATTTTCGCCATCATCTGGAGCTGTGGCTGAACCCTCAACAATCACCGTTTCTTCAGTGGCTGGAGCGGCAAAAGCGGCAGAAGGTAATAGTGCCAATGCTATGCAACCGGCAAGTAGTGATGGTTTGGTGCTGGCTTGATATTGATTATCCCTGTTAAATTGTGTTGAAAGCATTTGAAATCTCTTGGTTTATGTTGTCGTCAGGCTCATGCCGGAGGAGGGTGATGAGCGGTTATATTTAGTGTGCGAATAATTTTGTTTGTAAATGCAAATGAGAAATATACGCATTCATATTTGTCGTGTAAACCAAACAGAGAATGTCTTTTCAGCGCATTCGCAGGCAGAAATGGGAATAATGGCGATATATACGGCAGCAAAACGATTTTTTGCTTAAGAAATCGTGAGTTAAGGTTGAAAGAGCAGGTTTAACTCGACCATACTCTATACTCGCAGTGTGGCGCGGCGTAGCATGGCGCAACGCATGGCTATTTGAAAAAGGAAAATGTCGTGGCAGAAGAAACTATATTCAGCAAAATTATTCGTCGTGAGATCCCCTCCGATATCGTCTACCAGGATGATCTGGTAACGGCGTTTCGCGATATTTCGCCGCAAGCGCCAACGCATATTCTGATCATTCCGAATATCCTCATTCCGACTGTGAACGACGTGTCAGCTGAGCATGAGCAGGCGCTGGGACGCATGATCACCGTAGCGGCAAAAATTGCTGAGCAAGAAGGTATTGCCGAAGATGGCTATCGTCTGATCATGAATACCAACCGCCATGGCGGACAAGAGGTTTACCACATCCATATGCACTTGTTGGGTGGCCGTCCGCTGGGACCAATGCTGGCGCATAAAGGTCTGTAACGATGAGAAAAGGATGCTTTGGGCTGGTGTCTCTGGCGTTGTTACTGCTGGTGGGCTGTCGTTCACATCCGGAAATTCCGGTGAATGATGAGCAATCGCTGGTGATGGAGTCATCTTTATTGGCTGCGGGCATCAGTGCAGAAAAGCCCGTCCTTTCGACGTCTGATATTCAACCTTCAGCATCCTCAACGCTTTATAACGAAAGGCAAGAACCCGTTACCGTTCATTATCGTTTTTACTGGTATGACGCCAGAGGGCTGGAGATGCATCCTCTGGAAAGGCCACGCAGCGTTAGCATTCCCGCACATTCGGCGGTAACGCTGTACGGCAGCGCCAATTTTCTGGGGGCGCACAAAGTCAGACTTTATCTATATTTGTAAGGGGTGAATCTTGATGACAAAAATGAGTCGCTACGCCTTGATTACCGCGCTGGCGATGTTTCTCGCCGGGTGTGTGGGGCAACGTGAACCTGCACCGGTAGAAGAAGTGAAACCAGCGCCGGAACAACCAGCCGAGCCACAACAGCCTGTCCCCACAGTGCCCTCGGTGCCGACGATCCCGCAGCAGCCAGGCCCAATTGAGCACGAAGATCAAACGGCACCGCCTGCGCCGCATATTCGCCATTATGACTGGAATGGCGCAATGCAGCCGATGGTCAGTAAGATGCTTGGGGCTGACGGGGTGACTGCGGGTAGCGTCCTGCTGGTTGATAGCGTTAACAACCGTACTAACGGTTCGCTGAATGCCGCAGAAGCGACCGAAACGCTGCGAAATGCGCTGGCTAATAACGGGAAATTTACCCTGGTTTCCGCCCAGCAGCTGTCGATGGCTAAGCAACAGTTAGGTTTGTCGCCGCAGGACAGTTTAGGTACCCGTAGTAAAGCCATAGGCATTGCCCGCAATGTCGGCGCTCATTACGTGCTGTACTCCAGCGCCTCTGGCAACGTTAACGCTCCGACCCTACAAATGCAGCTGATGCTGGTGCAGACGGGCGAAATTATCTGGTCAGGTAAAGGTGCCGTTTCGCAGCAATAATCCCATCATGCGCGACGAATTGCTGTCGCGCTTTTTCCCGCAGTTTCATCCCGTCACGACGTTTAATAGTGGGCTTAGTGGCGGGAGTTTTCTCATTGAACATCAGGGCCAGCGTTTTGTTGTGCGTCAGCCGCACGATCCTGATGCGCCGCAGTCCGCGTTCTTGCGCCAGTATCGGGCTTTATCACAACTACCCGCAAGCATTGCACCGAAGCCGCATTTATATCTCCGTGACTGGATGGTAGTCGACTATCTGCCCGGCGCGGTAAAAACGTATTTGCCGGATACCAACGAACTGGCAGGCTTGCTGTATTATCTACATCAACAACCACGTTTTGGCTGGCGAATAACGCTGTTGCCGTTACTGGAACTGTACTGGCAGCAAAGCGATCCGGCGCGGCGGACAGTGGGTTGGCTGCGAATGTTAAAACGTCTGCGCAAAGTGCGGGAACCACGGCCTTTACGCTTAAGTCCATTGCATATGGATGTCCACGCCGGAAATTTAGTGCATAGCGCGTCAGGGTTAAAACTCATCGACTGGGAGTATGCCGGAGATGGTGATATCGCGCTGGAACTGGCGGCGGTGTGGGTGGAAAATACTGAACAGCACCGGCAATTGGTCAATGACTATGCCACTCGCGCGAAGATTTATCCGGCGCAATTATGGCGTCAGGTCAGGCGATGGTTTCCCTGGCTGCTGATGCTCAAAGCAGGGTGGTTTGAGTACCGCTGGCGACAAACCGGCGATCAACAATTTATCAGGCTGGCCGATGACACCTGGCGGCAGCTATTAATAAAACAATAAGGAGAGCAGTGTGGGTCCAGTAATGTTGGATGTCAAAGGTTACGAACTGGACGCGGAAGAGCGTGAAATACTTGCGCATCCGCTGGTGGGAGGGCTGATTCTCTTTACGCGTAACTATCATGATCCTGCCCAGTTACGTGAACTGGTGCGCCAGATCCGCGCAGCTTCGCGCAATCATCTGGTGGTGGCGGTAGATCAGGAAGGTGGACGCGTGCAGCGTTTTCGTGAAGGTTTTACCCGCTTGCCAGCGGCGCAATCATTCGCTGCGCTGTCAGGAATGGAAGAGGGCGGCAAACTGGCGCAAGAGGCGGGTTGGCTGATGGCCAGCGAAATGATCGCTATGGATATTGATATCAGCTTTGCGCCAGTGCTGGATGTCGGGCATATCAGCGCGGCGATTGGCGAGCGTTCTTATCATGCCGATCCACAAAAAGCCCTGGCAATTGCCAGCCGGTTTATTGATGGTATGCATGAAGCCGGAATGAAAACGACCGGGAAACACTTCCCAGGACACGGTGCAGTAACGGCAGACTCACACAAAGAAACACCGTGCGATCCACGTCCACAAGCGGAGATTCGCGCTAAAGATATGTCGGTCTTCAGTTCCTTAATCCGCGAAAATAAACTCGACGCCATTATGCCTGCGCATGTGATCTACAGTGATGTTGATCCGCGTCCGGCGAGCGGTTCTCCCTACTGGCTGAAAACCGTTTTGCGTCAGGAACTGGGTTTTGACGGCGTGATTTTCTCTGACGATTTATCGATGGAAGGTGCCGCGATTATGGGCAGTTATGCCGAACGCGGGCAGGCATCACTGGATGCGGGTTGCGATATGATCCTGGTCTGCAATAATCGTAAAGGGGCCGTCAGCGTGTTAGATAATCTGTCACCGATCAAGGCAGAACGTGTTACACGTTTGTATCATAAAGGTTCATTTTCGCGACAGGAACTGATGGACTCGGCTCGCTGGAAAGCGATCAGCACCCGTCTGAATCAGTTACACGAACGCTGGCAGGAAGAGAAAGCAGGTCACTAACCCTGGCTTATGTGAGGAAGCGATGATTATCTATTTACACGGTTTTGACTCTAACAGTCCGGGTAACCACGAGAAAGTCTTACAATTGCAGTTTATTGACCCGGATGTACGCTTGATAAGCTACAGTACGCGGCATCCGAAACATGATATGCAGCATCTGCTTAAAGAAGTGGACAAAATGTTGCAACTGAACGTTGACGAGCGTCCGCTAATTTGCGGCGTTGGCCTGGGCGGATACTGGGCGGAACGGATTGGTTTTCTTTGCGACATCCGCCAGGTGATCTTCAACCCTAATTTGTTCCCTTATGAGAACATGGAAGGCAAGATTGATCGCCCGGAAGAGTATGCCGATATTGCCACTAAGTGTGTGACCAACTTCCGCGAGAAGAATCGCGATCGTTGTCTGGTTATTTTGTCGCGTAATGATGAAGCACTTAACAGCCAGCGGACATCTGAAGAGTTGCATCATTATTACGAGATTGTCTGGGACGAAGAGCAGACGCACAAATTCAAGAATATCTCCCCGCATTTACAGCGCATTAAAGCGTTCAAAACCCTCGGGTAAATGCCCTCGTCGCATCAGGTAACCTTGCCGGTACCTGATGCGCTCCGAATTCTGTAAGTCGGATAAGGCGTCCACGCCGCATCCGACAGTCGAGCATCAATGCCTGATGCGATGCTGCGCATCTTATCAGGACGACCAAACGCCCTCGATATACGCTTCACCCTATATTACTCTTCCGAATTTGCTCAAATAATAAACAATAAACTCTATTTTTTGATCTCACCCGGTAAAGTCGCCTATCTTTTCAGCAACAAAACTTGATTAACATCAATTTTGGTATGACCAATGCACCATTCATGTTATTCTCAATAGCGAAGAACATTTTCATTGCTGTAACCTGTTGTTAATTAAGAGCTATGTTAATAACCATTAATTAACAATTGGTTAATAAATTTAAGGGGGTCACGTTGACTACGCCATTGAAAAAGATTGTGATTGTCGGCGGCGGTGCTGGTGGGCTGGAAATGGCAACACAGCTGGGGCATAAGCTGGGACGTAAGAAAAAAGCCAAAATTACGCTGGTCGATCGTAACCACAGCCACCTGTGGAAACCGCTGCTGCACGAAGTGGCGACTGGCTCGCTTGATGAAGGCGTCGATGCGTTGAGCTATCTGGCCCATGCGCGCAATCATGGTTTCCAGTTCCAGCTGGGTTCCGTCATTGATATTGATCGTGAAGCGAAAACAATCACTATTGCAGAACTGCGCGATGAGAAAGGTGAACTGCTGGTTCCGGAACGTAAAATCGCCTATGACACCCTGGTAATGGCGCTGGGTAGCACCTCTAACGATTTCAATACGCCAGGTGTCAAAGAGAACTGCATTTTCCTCGATAACCCGCACCAGGCGCGTCGCTTTCACCAGGAGATGCTGAATCTCTTCCTGAAATACTCCGCCAACCTGGGCGCAAATGGCAAAGTGAACATTGCGATTGTCGGCGGCGGCGCGACGGGTGTAGAACTCTCCGCTGAATTGCACAACGCGGTCAAGCAACTGCACAGCTACGGTTACAAAGGCCTGACCAACGAAGCCCTGAACGTAACGCTGGTAGAAGCGGGAGAACGTATTTTGCCTGCATTACCGCCACGTATCTCTGCTGCGGCCCACAACGAGCTAACGAAACTTGGCGTTCGCGTGCTGACGCAAACCATGGTCACCAGTGCTGATGAAGGCGGCCTGCACACTAAAGATGGCGAATATATTGAGGCTGATCTGATGGTGTGGGCAGCCGGGATCAAAGCGCCAGACTTCCTGAAAGATATCGGTGGTCTTGAAACTAACCGTATCAACCAGCTGGTGGTGGAACCGACGCTGCAAACCACCCGCGATCCAGACATTTACGCTATTGGCGACTGCGCGTCATGCCCGCGTCCGGAAGGGGGCTTTGTTCCGCCGCGTGCTCAGGCTGCACACCAGATGGCGACTTGCGCAATGAACAACATACTGGCGCAGATTAACGGCAAGCCGCTGAAAAATTATCAGTATAAAGATCATGGTTCGCTGGTATCGCTGTCGAACTTCTCCACCGTCGGTAGCCTGATGGGTAACCTGACGCGCGGCTCAATGATGATTGAAGGACGAATTGCGCGCTTTGTATATATCTCGCTATACCGAATGCATCAGATTGCGCTGCATGGTTACTTTAAAACCGGATTAATGATGCTGGTGGGGAGTATTAACCGCGTTATCCGTCCGCGTTTGAAGTTGCATTAATCGACGTACACTGGCGGATGTGGCATAAACGCCTTATCCGCCCTTGAGGAACAGCGCGATCGGCAGCCGCGTCGCATCAGGCATTCCTTCAGACTCCTCCGAATCCTTAAGTATTTCCAGCCATTCCCGCGCTTTTCATCTTCTGTCTGATAGCTGCTTTTCTCCTTCGCTTGCATGATTGGCATAACTGCAAAGAAGGAGGTGTTCCCGTGAATAAATCAATGTTGGCGGGTATCGGGATTGGTGTCGCAGCTGCGCTGGGCGTAGCGGCAGTGGCCAGTCTGAACGTGTTTGAACGGGGCCCGCAATACGCTCAGGTTGTTTCTGCAACCCCAATCAAGGAAACGGTTAAAACACCGCGTCAGGAGTGTCGCAACGTCACAGTGACCCATCGTCGACCGGTGCAGGATGAAAATCGCATTACCGGGTCGGTGCTCGGCGCTGTTGCTGGCGGCGTGATAGGGCATCAGTTTGGCGGTGGTCGCGGTAAAGATGTCGCCACTGTTGTGGGGGCGCTGGGTGGTGGATATGCCGGTAACCAGATCCAGGGCTCTCTCCAGGAAAGCGATACTTACACGACTACGCAACAGCGTTGTAAAACGGTGTATGACAAGTCAGAAAAAATGCTCGGTTATGATGTGACCTATAAGATTGGCGATCAGCAGGGCAAAATCCGCATGGACCGCGATCCGGGTACGCAGATCCCGCTAGATAGTAATGGGCAACTGATTTTGAATAACAAAGTATAACAAGGCTGTACTCTGCAATTTGGCCCCTCATTCGCTCAGGCTGAGGGGCTTTTTTTGCGACTTATTTCACCAGTTCGGGCCATAAACGCAAAGTCGTTCCGGCAATCTGCATTAGTTTTTCCAGCGATGCACCTTCGCGTGCGCTGATCGACATCCCCTGAATAATACAATTAAGGAATTCTGCCAGATGTGTCACGTCACAGTGGGTCGGGATTTCCCCGCGCGCTTGTCGTTGACATAAAAACTGCTGCAAAGTGCGCTCTTGCATCGCATGGCGTGATTTCAACGTATTGGCGATATCTCCTGAATCTGGGGAGAGGGTGGTGCAGTTGTTGATCATGAAGCAGCCTGCCGGGGTGTCTTTGCTGGTAAAGCAGTTGGCGATGGCAGCAAAATAGTCAGCCAGCGCAGACTCCACGCTTTTCTCTTCACAAAACAGCTGTGCTTCATGCTTAGCGGCAAAACGATCGATATAGCGGTCGAGAACGGCACGAAATAACCCCTCTTTGTTGGTAAATTCCGCGTATAGCGTGGGCGCTTTGGCTCCGGTCGCTTCGACGAGGTCCGCAAGAGAAGTCGCTTCATAACCGTGTTGCCAGAACAATTTCATGGCCTTATCAAGCGCGGCATCCCTGTCGAACACTTTTGGGCGGCCACGGCTTTTTTTTACACATTGTGTTGAGTCAGTTGCCATGATGCCGTTGTACCTGGTGACTGTGAATGAAAGGTTATTATAAAAATAATCACCTCCGTTCACCAGTCCAGATCCCATAAAAATAATTGCTTTCTATTTAACTGAAATTTAAAGATTTTTAAATT
>ULVJ01030015.1_pt1 | contig 11519 bp, 8 predicted proteins | sample 1959361 | NCBI WGS metagenome assembly ULVJ01 (sample SAMEA4835784, study PRJEB28245) | human gut metagenome | biome: gut microbiome; material: fecal sample | place: Denmark | collected 2008
GGATGCGGATTATGCCTGTATCGAGGTGGATGAGGCATCCACAAGACATGTGTTCACAAGGATCAGACCGGATTATATGGTTATGACCAATCTGTTCCGTGATCAGCTGGACCGTTATGGCGAGATCGATATCACTATGAACATCCTGGAAGAAATGATGAAAAAGGTTCCGGATATGAAGGTCATTGTCAATGGTGATGATGCACTGTCTGCATATCTTGCCATGGACTGCGGAAATCCTTTTGTAACCTACGGGATCAGCAAACCGGTGATCGAGAACAAAACAAACGAGATCCGTGAGGGCCGGTTCTGTAAGTGCTGTGGAGAAAGGCTGATCTACAGCTTCTATCATTACAGTCAGCTGGGAGACTACAGATGTCCGAAATGCGGCTTTAAACGTCCGGAGATCGACTTTGATGCCACAGATGTGAAGGTGGATGATCAGATTGCCTTTACAGTGGAGGATAAACGGATCGTGGCCAATTATAAGGGATTCTATAATGTGTATAATATTCTGGCTGCCTATGCGGGAATTCGTACCGCAGGTTTTAAGGCGGAGCATTTTAATGAGATGCTCCGGAAGTTTAATCCGGAGAACGGACGCAATGAACAGTTTCGGATCAAGGGCACCAGTGTTGTTCTGAATCTTGCCAAGAATCCGGCCGGTTTTAACCAGAACATTTCAGCTGTGATGCAGGACGGATCACCAAAGGATATCATCATTGTGATCAATGATAATGCACAGGATGGAAAAGATATCTCCTGGCTCTGGGATGTGGATTTTGATCTTTTCGGAGGGGACAATATCAATTCCATCACAGTCAGTGGTATCCGGTGTCAGGATATGCGCCTCCGTCTGAAATATGTGGATATCCCGTCCATGCTGGAAAATGATGTGGAGACAGCCATCCGCAAACGAATCGGGGATGGATGCGGCAATCTTTATGTACTTGTAAATTATACGGCGCTGTTTGGCACCAGAAATATCCTGAAGAAACTGGAGGGTGAGAAATGAAGATAACGATAGGGCATTTATATCCGGATCTTCTGAACCTTTACGGTGACAGAGGAAATATCCAGTGTCTGATGAAGCGCTGTCTCTGGAGAGGAATCGAGGCAGAAACCATAGCTTATGAACTGGATGACAGAATCGATTTTTCCAAACTGGATATCGTACTTCTTGGCGGTGGCTCCGACAGAGAACAGATGCTGGTATGTGAAAAGCTGAAGGAAATCCAGAAGGATTTCAAGGCGTATGTGGAAGACAATGGAGTTGTGATCGCAATCTGTGGAGGGTATCAGCTCCTTGGAAATTATTATAAGACGGATCAGGGAATGATCGAGGGTTTGAAGCTTGTAGATATGAGCACTGAGCAGGGAAAAGGCCGCCTTATTGGAAACATTGTGATGCAGAGCGATCTTTTTGATATGCCCATCGTAGGTTTTGAAAATCATGGAGGGCGTACCACCATCGGAAACAACAGATCCCTGGGAAAGGTTCTGTCAGGATACGGAAATGACGGACAATCCGGTGAGGAAGGGGTTGTATACAAAAATGTGATCGGTACGTATCTTCACGGACCGCTTCTTCCCAAGAACCCGCAGCTTGCAGATCTTCTGATCAGCCGTGCACTGGAAAAGAAATACGGTAAAAAGATCGAACTTGAGAAACTGGACGACAGCGAGGAACAGGAGGCAAACTCCTATATTTTCCATCGCTTTGTAAAAAACGAAGGATAAGAGGGCAGTATGGCAAAATCAAACAATCAGAAGGCGAAGATCCTGTACCTTGAAAAAATGCTGCGGGAAACAGGGGAGCATCGGGTAATATCTATGCAGAAGATCCTTGAGAATCTTGAGAAACAGGGAATCCGTGCAGAGCGAAAGAGCATTTATGATGATGTGGAGGTATTACGTTCTTTTGGAATGGATATCCGTTATACAAGAGAACGGCCGGGTGGGTATTATCTTGCCGGTGAGAGTGCCGGAGAGGAACAGCCGTCTGAAGAACCCGGGCTGACTGCGGAAGCTAAGGAGATTCATGAAACTAAAGATATTCATGAGACCTCTGTGACAGGGTACCGGAAGCTTCTTGAGGCTTCAGCCGGAACCATAAAAAAAGAAATAAAACTTCTCTGTACCGGAGCTGTACAGGCGGAGGTGCGTGACTTTTTCGGCACAGATGCAGAATATAAGATGAAAGATAGCGGAGATCTGACGGTAACTGCAGAGCTTCCGGAAAATGGAAAATTCTACGGCTGGCTGACCGGGATGGGCGGCAGTGTACGTATCCTGAAAACCAAGAAATCTGCAGCCGCCTACAGAGACTATCTGAAATCACTGGCAAAGGACTATAAAGGCTTATAGGAGAGATTTGATCATGAAGAAAAAAACAGCAATCCTGCTTGTGGGAGCTTTTGTCTTTACAGCAGCTTTTTCCGGCTGTGGAAAAAACAAAGAGGCGACAGAGGCAGCCAATGAAAGTGTGGAGTCTGAAGACCCGGAAGGAAAAGCCAAAAACAGCAATGATGCAGAGGAAGAAGAAAAAGAAGAAGCAAAAGAAACTGCGGCAGCAGATAAGAAAGTAGGTGTGTTTCTGCCTTCATCAGCAGATGATCCCCGTTGGTCTGCTGATGGAGAAACTCTTCAGAATACACTGGAAGATGATGGATATGATGCAGAGCTATTTTGGGCAGATGAAGACAGTGATACGCAGGTATCACAGATCCAGTCCATTCTGGACGATGAAGAGCTTTCTGCACTTGTCATCGCACCTTCAGATGCTTACAGCCTGAACGATGTGCTGGAGCAGGTGTATGAGAAATCTATCCCTGTGATTTCTTACGATCAGCTGATCATGGATACAGATAAGGTCAACTATTATGTTACCTTTAATACAAGAAAAGCCGGAAAAATGGTGGGAGATTCCATCATAAAAAAAATGGATTTGGAGAAAGCCCGGGAAGAAAAGAAAACTCTGACCATTGAGTTCCTTATGGGCTCTCCGGATGATCGTGACGCACTGTTCTTTTATAATGGCGTGCTGGAGAAGCTTCAGGAATATTTCGACGATGGAACACTGGTATGTACTTCAGGAAAGCTGACCTTTGATGATACTGCAGTGATGCGTTCCGGAAGAAATACCGCAAAGAATGATATGGCGGAGATCCTTTCTCAGAATTATACAGAGGGTGCGCCGGATATTATCTGCACAGGTGCTGACGACCTTGCACTTGGGGCTGTGGATGCCCTGGAGGATGCAGGACATGTGTCTGGAGAGGATGGCTGGCCTATGATCACAGGAGGCGGCTGTGAGGCAGAAGCAGTGACCGCTGTGATCCAGGGAAAAATTGAGGATGATCTGCTGTTTGATAACCGTGTACTGGCAAATGACTGTGTGACGATGGTGGATGCTCTTCTGAAAGGGGAGAAGCCGGAGATCTCCGATTATGAGCAGTATGACAACGGGACCAAGATCGTGGGAACTGTGACCAGTGATATCCAGCTGATCGATGCAGAGAATTATCAGATGCTAGTGGATGACGGATATTATGAAGAAAAAGAGATCATGCCGGAGGCAACTGCCACACCAACGCCGACAGTGACATCGGAAGCTACGGTGACGGAAGAACCGGATATAGATGAAAATACACCGGAAGCTGCATCGGCTTCATCGGAAAAGGAAGAAACGGAAATTTCCGGAACACCGACACCGGAGGAAACAGTAACTCCGACACCTTCAGAAAAGTCGGAAAAGGGTGCAGATGCATAGATCAGAAATGATATCATGATCTGGCTGTGATAAAAATAAAAATACTCCCGGAAACAATGTATATAAGTTTCCAGGAGTATTTTTTATGATAAATCTTATTCACGGAAAGTAAGTTTGCCATCAGCAATGGAATCAATGATAGCAAGGGATTCCAGATGGATACCCATGTCACGGATGGTCTGTCCGCCGGACTGGAAGCCTTTTTCGATAACGATTCCGGCTCCTTCAAGAGTTGCGCCGGATTTCTTAACGATGTCGATCAGACCGAGAAGTGCACAGCCATTGGCAAGAAAATCATCGATCAGGAGTACGTGATCTTCCGGTCCGAGAAATTTCTTGGAAAGGATCACATCGTAAACTTTCTTGTGGGTGAAAGACTCTACCTTGGTGGTGTACATCTCGCCGTCAAGGTTCACACTCTGTGCTTTCTTGGCAAATACAACCGGTACATGGAAATACTGTGCCGCAATACAGGCAATACCGATACCGGAAGCCTCGATGGTAAGGATCTTGGTGATTGGACAGTGGTCAAAACGTTTCTTGAATTCTTTGCCGACCTCGTTGATCAGGTCAATATCCATCTGATGATTCAGGAAGCTGTCCACTTTTAAAATATTTCCTTCTTTTACTACGCCGTCTGTCAGAATTCTGTCTTTTAAAAGCTGCATGAAATTTATCTCCTTTGATTTATCACATTAATATATGTTTACTGCCCACGGACAGAGCAGTAATATTTTTAATATGTATCATACGACAATATTTGCGTGAGTGCAATTATTTTTGACAAAAAAACATAAAATTATTATAATGGATAGGATGACTAAGAAAGGAACAGGCACAGATGAAAGAGTACGAAGTAATCTGGGAAATTTTTAACAAATGTCCGAGAAATCAGATGCGTGATGTATTTGTGGAAGAAGTGGAGATTGCAGATCCGGAAGCGTATGTGAAACAGAAATTTCAGGGGAAGGATGTCTCCTACGAGAAGACAGTACTGGAAGACGGAACCATCATTTTTGACATTCAGACATCTATGATCCGGCAGCGCTGTTCTTTCACGGAGATCTGAAGGAGGAAATACACATGAAAGAAACACATGTGCACGTTCTCGAGGATGGAACCGTTCTTGAACATACCCACGGGGAACAGGAACATGTGCATACTCACGATGGCACACATCCTCATCATCACAGCCACGCACAGACCAAGGCCGTACTCAATAGACTTTCCAGGGCCATCGGGCATATGGAATCCATTAAGCGTATGGTGGAGGAAGGACGTGACTGCAGCGAAGTGCTGATCCAGCTGTCAGCCGTAAAATCTGCGATCAATAATACAGGCAAGATCATCCTGCAGGATCATATAGAACACTGCATCGTGGATGCAGTGGAGCATGGAGACAGGGATGCGATCAAGGAACTGGAAAAAGCGATCGACAGATTTATGAAGTAAGGTAAGGAGTTCATGAGAGCTCATGAATGAGAAAAATGCACGGACAGAGAGCCAGTTCTGTCTGTGTAAATACAAAGAATGAGAGGAATCTATTATGGCAAAAGAGTGTAGCAATACATCCTGCAACAAATCAAGCTGTGAAGGCTGCGGACAGAAACAGCCCCAGAGCCTCATGGCAGAACCAAACGTTTTTTCTGACGTAAAACATGTGATCGGAGTTGTCAGCGGAAAGGGAGGCGTGGGTAAATCCTTCGTAACAGGCTCCCTGGCAAACCTGATGGCTTCCAAGGGATATAAAGTGGGCATTATGGATGCTGATATCACCGGTCCGTCCATCCCGAAGATGTATGGCATCAAGGGCAATGCACAGGGCAGTGACAATGGAATCTATCCGATGCCAACTGCAAACGGAATCGAGGTTATGTCTGTAAACCTTCTTCTCCCGGATGAGGAGACACCGGTGATTTGGAGAGGTCCGGTCCTTGCAAATATGGTAAAACAGTTCTGGAGTGATGTGATCTGGGGTGAATTGGATTATCTCTTTGTAGATATGCCGCCAGGAACCGGAGATGTTCCGCTGACAGTATTCCAGTCCCTGCCGATCGAGGGTGTCGTGATCGTTACTTCTCCGCAGGATCTGGTCCGCATGATCGTCAAGAAGGCCTATAACATGGCTGATATGATGAAGGTTCCGGTCCTTGGGATCGTGGAGAACTATAGCTATGTGAAATGTCCGGACTGCGGAAAAGAGATCAAGGTCTTTGGCGAGAGCCATATCGATGAGATCGCTGCAGAACTGAAGGTTCCGGTCCTGGGCAAGATGCCGATTGACGTGAAGCTTGCAGAGCTTGCAGACAGCGGTCTGTTCAGTAAGATCGAGAATGAGTATATCACTGCGGCAGCAGACGTGATGCCGAAGGCTGAAGCGTAAGTAATAAGAATAATATCTGACCGATATCAATAACAGAAAAGACCACCGGAATTGAGTAAATAAGGATCGTAATAACCTTATGGCAGATTCCGGTGGCTTTTTTACTGAATCAGGGAAGTATCCTGCTTCGATCGCGAAAAGCAGTAAGCGGCAGGAACTTGATCGTATCAGATCTGGGAAAAATATTTAAGAAAGCACTGGGCAGCCTGGGAAAGCTGCAGTGCTTCATGATGAGCGATCACGGCACTTCTTGCGGGCAGAGGTGTTTTCAGATGGACAGGTTCCAGACCCGGACGGTTGCGGAGCATATAATCCGGGATACAGGCAATACCAAGTCCGATCTCTGCAAGATCGATCAGCAGATCGTTGCTGTTCAGTTCAACCTCAGGCAGCAGCTTCAGTCCCTGGGCTGCAAACACCTGATGAAGATATTCGCTGGTGGTACTCTTTGGAGCGAGCATCAGGATGGGATAATCCAGAAGATTTTCCATGGAAAGAGGCGATTTGCCCATGGTGAAATAGTCCGGATTTGCCACGAAGATATCCCGGAATTCCAGCACAGTCTGAAGCTTGGTGTGGGCTGAAAGCCGGGAATTCGGGTAGTTGGTGACGATCAGCTCAGCCTGGCCGTTTTCCAGAAGTTCAGCACATCCGATGGAGGTACTGTTGATGATCTTAATCCGTACCTCCGGATGATCCTTGTGGAAACGGCGGAGATAGGGGATGAGAAAATAGCGGCACAGAGTATCGCTGGCACCGATCCGCAGCTGACCGGTAAGATTTCCTTCTCCGGAAAGGACAGCCTCTCCTTCGTTTAGCATGGAAAGTGCCGGCTTTACATGCTGGAGAAGAAGCTCTCCCTCCGGAGTCAGGATGACCCGTTTGGTGCTGCGCACAAACAGAGTATGGCCCAGCTTTTTTTCAAGGTTTTTGACGGCCTGGCTTACTGCAGACTGTGAGATAAAAAGCTGTCTGGAAGCCTCCGAAAAGCTCAGCGTCGTGGCCACGTAATAAAACACTTTGTAAAGTTCAAGATTGATATCCATATGTGAAAAATCCTCCGCTTATAAATGATATAAGATATATTAATTTTACTAATGATATTTCCTATGATACTATATTTTCAGCAGAAAAGAAAGACTGAAATGCTTTCTGCACGTTTACCATCCTTATTATCGGATATAGAGAAAGGAGCCTTCTATGAGCAACGTAAGACGTGTGTATGTAGAAAAGAAACCTGCCTTTGCAGTAAAAGCAAAGGAACTGAAACATGAGATCAAACATTATCTTGGTATCAGCACTGTGACAGCAGTCCGTGAGCTGATCCGTTATGACGTGGAGAATATCTCCGATGAAGTATTTGAGAAAGCCTGCAAGACCGTATTTGCAGAGCCGCCGGTAGATGATCTGTATCTTGAAAAATTTGATGTGGCAGAGGGCGCACGTGTATTTTCCGTAGAATTCCTTCCTGGACAGTTTGACCAGAGAGCCGATTCTGCAGTGCAGTGTGTACAGTTCCTGGATGAGAATGCAGCACCGATCATCCGTTCAGCAACTACTTATGTAATCGAAGGAACCGTTACAGATGCAGAGTTTGAGGCGATCAAACATCACTGCATCAACCCTGTGGATTCCCGTGAGACAGGTCTTGAGAAGCCGGAAACACTGGTAACAGTATTCCCGGATCCTGAGGATGTGAAGATTTTTGACGGATTCAAGGATATGGCTGAGGCTGATCTGAAGGAGCTGTACGCTTCTCTGAACCTCGCCATGACATTTAAGGACTTCCAGCATATCCAGAATTATTTCAGAAATGAAGAGAAACGCGATCCTTCCATGACAGAGATCCGTGTTCTGGATACCTATTGGTCTGATCATTGCCGTCATACTACTTTCTCCACAGAGCTTACCAGCGTGAAGTTTGACGAAGGTGATTATAAGACTCCTATTGAAAAAACATACAAAGAATATCTGGATGCCCATAAGGATATGTACAAGGGCCGTGATGATAAGTTTGTCTGCCTGATGGATCTTGCACTTATGGCAATGAAGAAACTGAAAGCAGAAGGCAAGCTTGCAGACCAGGAAGAGTCTGATGAGATCAATGCCTGCAGTATCGTGGTACCGGTGGACGTGGACGGGAAAGAAGAAGAGTGGCTGATCAACTTCAAGAACGAGACACACAACCATCCGACGGAGATCGAGCCTTTTGGTGGTGCGGCAACCTGCCTTGGCGGAGCCATCCGTGATCCGCTTTCCGGACGTACCTATGTATACCAGGCAATGCGTGTGACAGGTGCAGCAGATCCTACCGTATCCGTAAAGGAAACTCTGAAGGGTAAACTTCCGCAGAAGAAGCTTGTCCGCAGCGCAGCCCACGGCTACAGCTCCTACGGAAACCAGATCGGTCTTGCAACCGGTGCTGTAAAAGAAATCTATCATCCGGACTACGTTGCAAAACGTATGGAGATCGGTGCGGTTATGGGTGCGGCTCCGAGACGTGCGGTTATCCGTGAAAATTCCGACCCTGGAGATATCATCATCCTTCTTGGCGGACGTACCGGCCGTGACGGTATCGGCGGTGCAACCGGTTCCTCCAAGGTCCACACAGAGGCTTCCATCGAGGTCTGCGGCGCTGAGGTGCAGAAAGGTAACGCGCCTACCGAGCGTAAGATCCAGAGAATGTTCCGCAGAGAGGAAGTCAGCCATATCATCAAGAAATGTAACGACTTTGGCGCAGGCGGTGTTTCCGTTGCCATCGGCGAGCTGGCACCGGGACTTCAGATCGACCTCGACAAGGTTCCGAAAAAATACGCAGGTCTTGACGGCACTGAGATCGCTATCTCTGAGTCTCAGGAGCGTATGGCTGTTGTAGTTGACCCGAAAGATGTGGATACTTTCCTGAAATTTGCAAATGAAGAGAATCTCGAGGCAATTCCGGTTGCAGTTGTAACGGAGGAGCCACGCCTTGTCCTTAACTGGAGAGGAAAAGAGATCGTAAATATCTCCCGTGCATTCCTGGATACCAACGGTGCACATCAGGAGACCTCCGTTGAGGTTGAGATCCCGTCAAAGGACGGAAATCTTTTCGAGGAACGTCCGGATGTAACAGATGTAAAGAAAAAATGGATGGATACTCTTGCTGACCTGAATGTATGCTCACAGAAGGGCCTTGTGGAGATGTTTGACGGCTCCATCGGCGCAGGCAGTGTATTTATGCCTCACGGTGGCAAATATCAGCTGACAGAGACACAGTCCATGGTTGCAAAGGTTCCGGTACAGAACGGAAAAACAGAGACTGTTACCATGATGAGCTACGGCTTTGATCCATACCTTTCCTCATGGAGTCCGTATCATGGAGCTGCCTACGCAGTAACCGAGTCTGTTGCCAAGATCGTTGCAACCGGTGGTGATTATAAGAAGATCCGTTTCACCTTCCAGGAATACTTCCGTCGTATGACAGAAGATCCTAAGAGATGGAGCCAGCCGTTCTCCGCACTGCTTGGCGCTTATGCGGCACAGATCGGATTCGGCCTTCCTTCCATCGGCGGTAAGGACAGTATGTCCGGAACCTTCAATGACATTGATGTTCCTCCGACACTGGTGTCCTTCGCAGTGGATGTTGCAAAGGTAAAAGATGTGATCACACCGGAGCTCAAAAAAGCAGGAAACAAGCTGGTATGGCTCCGTGCACCGAAGGATTCCTATGATCTTCCGGATTACCCGGCTCTTATGGAGCAGTATGATAAATTACATCAGGATATCCAGGCAGGCCGTGTGATCTCCGCATATGCACTTGACCGTCATGGAATCGCCGCCGCAGTCAGCAAGATGGCCTTTGGTAACGGCATGGGTGTAAAGATCGAGCATAACCTTGATCCAAGAGATTTCTTTGCTCCGGCATTCGGCGATATCATCTGTGAGGTTCCGGATGGAAAAGTCGGTGAGCTTGCCATTACCTATACTGTGATCGGTGAGGTTACGGATAATGCGAAGTTCACCTACGGTGATACAGAGATCACTCTGAAAGAGGCGCTTTCCACATGGGAAGGAACTCTGGAGAATGTATTTAAAACAGCAGCAGGAACCGAGGACGTCAAGGCAGATGACGGTTCCCTTTACAAAGCAGACAGCATCTATGTATGCAAACATAAGGTTGCAAAACCGCGTGTATTTATTCCGGTATTCCCTGGAACAAACTGCGAGTATGACAGCACCCGTGCATTTGAGAGAGCAGGCGCTGAGGTAGACGTAAAGGTATTCAAGAACCTTACAGCAGAAGATATCCATGATTCTGTAGAGCTCTTTGAGAAAGCCATCGATCAGGCACAGATGATCATGTTCCCGGGCGGCTTCTCAGCCGGAGATGAGCCGGATGGATCCGCGAAATTCTTTGCTACCGCGTTCCAGAACGAGAAGATCAAGGAGGCAGTTATGAAGCTCCTCAATGAGCGTGATGGTCTTGCTCTCGGTATCTGCAACGGATTCCAGGCACTGATCAAACTGGGACTGGTACCGTACGGTGAGATCTGCGGACAGAAAGAGGATTCTCCGACACTGACCTACAACACTATCGGACGCCACGTATCCAAGATGGTTTACACCAAGGTTGTCAGCAACAAGTCTCCATGGCTTCAGAAAGCACAGCTTGGCGGCGTATACTGTAATCCGGCTTCTCATGGTGAGGGACGTTTTGTCGCAAATGATGAGTGGCTGAAGAAACTCAAGGAAAATGGACAGATCGCAACAGAGTATGTACCGGTAGATGAGACAGGATATGAGGGTGAGTTTAACGTAAACGGCTCTTATATGAACATCGAGGGTATCACAAGCCCGGATGGACGTGTTCTCGGAAAGATGGCACACAGTGAGCGTCGTGACGCAGGCGTTGCTGTCAATATCTACGGAGAGCAGGATATCAAGATTTTTGAATCTGGTGTTGAGTACTTCAGATAATACCAGGGGGAAAAGGTCAAAAAGTCGTTCGTGCTTGCACGATAAGACTTTTGAACTTGGACCCCGCCAAACATGAGGAAGTAGCAATTTACGTAGTAAATTAGCGGATTCCGAATGTTTGAGGATTGCGTGAGCTGCGTGCAGCGGAGCAATCCGGGAGTATCAAGTTATGGGCAATACTTTGCCCATAACATCCTTACAGTGGCAGGGGATTTCAGACCTCCCTGCCACTGTAAAAATACAAAAAAGCATATATTTTTTAAAAAATTAAAAAAAGTGAAAAAAACTGTTGACACAAGTCACAAACCATTATATAATAGCAAAGCGAGTTGCGGAACGGAAGAGTTCCTAAGACGAACGACTGTTATGGGATCTTAGCTCAGCTGGGAGAGCATCTGCCTTACAAGC
>ULVJ01007204.1_pt1 | contig 11393 bp, 7 predicted proteins | sample 1959361 | NCBI WGS metagenome assembly ULVJ01 (sample SAMEA4835784, study PRJEB28245) | human gut metagenome | biome: gut microbiome; material: fecal sample | place: Denmark | collected 2008
GTAATGGGTAGGCATCCCCTACCCATTACCCAGAAGTTAAATGCAAGAGCCGTGTGTGTTGTGAATTTTTATGGAAAACCATTATCTTTGTCATATCTTAATTTTACATTTTGTGAGCCAAAAAAGTAAGATAGGGCGGATAGATTTATCGGATGCAAAATGTTTCCAAGTAATATATCAAGAATATTTTGTTGCTTTAAAATATTTTGCTTGCCGTTATATAAAAGATGTGGAAGTAGTTTGCGACCTCCTTCAGAATCTTTTTGTAAAATTATGGGAACAAGGTGAGACGTTTGAAAATGAGGTTGCATTTAAAACTTATCTTTATCATGCTGTCCGTAATGTGTGCTTGACTTGTATCCGTGATACACAACGAAAGGAAGCACGATTGGCAGAGTATGAACCGGAGTATTGTGAAGAATCTTTTATTAATCAGATTATAGAATCAGAAGTATATGCTTTGGTAAATGAAGTGTTTGAGGAATTGTCTCCGGCAAGCAGGGAAGTTTATATGAAAAGTCTGGAGGGTAAGAGTCATAAAGAAATTGCAGAAGAATTGAATATAGCAGTAAACACTATCAAAAAGCATAAAAATAATGCCAATCACTATCTCCGTTCTAGGTTGGAAAAGTTGATTTGCCTGATGACTTATCTGGGATAATTATTTTTTTTTGAACTTCCTGCAAAAAAATGGTGTTTTTATATAACACCAAACCACCCTTCCGGAGTCTTTATTGTAAAACATGGGAAAATGGAATTTGATTATTTGAAAAAAATACTGTTTAAATGGCTTTTGGGGAAAGAGGCCGAGAAGGAGCAGGCGCATTTGGATGAGTGGCTTCTGAAATCGGAAGCAAATAAACAATTATTGGATCGGTTGAGTTCTGTAAGTTTTTTGCAGGAAGCAATAGGTGATTATAATAAAGAATTACAAGAGCGTGAATGGAAGAAACTGAAGGCTTTGACAATAGAGCGTAATAAAAGGACGATAGATAGATATTGGGTTCTGAAAGTGGCTGCAGCTGTTTTGTTGCCATTGATAGGAGGAGTTGCATTATGGCTTGTTCATAGTCGAATGGAATATGCAAACGATGACGTAGTTATGGCTGAGCAAATACGAGTGGGAAGTTCTAAGGCAATTGTTGAACTTGCGGGGGGAGAGCAGATTTTTTTGACAAGGGATACGACAGTAAATATAGAAGAGCAGGGAGTTAAGCTTGTAAATCAGGAAGATACTGTTAAGTTGTTGAATAAATATTCAGAAAGTTCGGATCAGTTTCATGTTATACGTATTCCTCGTGGAGGGGAATATATAGCGCGTTTGGAGGATGGTAGTGTGATACATTTGAATTCGGATTCAGAATTGAAAGTACCTGTTAATTTTGGAAAGAATTCCCGTCAAGTATGGTTAAAAGGTGAGGGCTATTTTAATGTGGCAAAGGATAAAAAAAGAGTATTTGTTGTGCATACAACAAAGGCGGATATTGCTGTGTTGGGGACTGAATTCGATGTAAGAGCCTATGAAGATGAAGAAAAAATGGTCACAACCTTGGTACGGGGAGGTGTTGAAGTAAGTTGTGGCAAAAACAGCAATCGTTTGCATCCCGGAGAACAGGCACAAGTAGCGGATTTGGGGGCAATAACAGTAGAAAGAGTAAATGTATATCCTCATACGGCATGGATTAAGGGGCGAATGGTATTTGTCAACGAACGCTTGGAAAAAATCATGACAGATTTGCAGCGTTGGTATGATTTTGATGTATTCTATGCAAATCCGTCTGTTCAGGATATGCGTTTTACAATTGATATTTTAAAGTATGATGATATATCGAAGGTGTTGAATTTGATAGAAAAAATGGAAAAAGTTAGCTTTAATAGACAAAATCGGACTGTTGTGGTCAATATGAGATAAAATAGAGGATGATACCGCAAATATCATCCTCCCAAAGCCTGACAGACAGACTTAATTGTAAAATTAAAACATTTTCAAATATAGATAAATAATTGGAATTATGAAATAGAGGAATAGTTAAATAGTTGATACTTCTTTTTATGCCGCAAACATCAAAAAGAAGCAGGAAGATAAAAACAGATAGATTTATTGTAAAATTAAAAACCAAACTTATGAGAAAAAAACGAACAAGTTTGCGGGAGTGGACCGGCAAACTTTGTCAAATAGTGCGAATTATGAAGATTACATTGTTGTTGGTATTTCTTTCTTTGGCACAATTGCAGGCTTCAGTCTCTGCACAATTGGTTAGTGTTGAATTTAAAAATGCCTCTTTACAAGAGATTTTTGAACAGGTGAAACGACAGACCGGAGTTAGTTTCATGTTTAGTAATGATGATGTCCGTAGTTTTGAACGTCGGGATTTTAAAGTTGAAAGTGCGGATGTCAATACGGTTATGGAAAGATGTCTGGCCGGCACAGGATTGACCTTTGAAATTGTGGATAATGTTGTTATTGTTAAAAAGATGGAACTGCAGGCACAGACGGTGGAACGGGCTGTTGTCAAAGGTTATGTCAAAAACAACAAAGGAGAGTTGTTGCCGGGAGTAACGATTGCTATAAAAGGTACGACATTGGGAACTGTCTCGGATGCTGACGGGCATTTTAAGTTAGAGATACCTAAGCGTAAAGACATTATTCTGGTGTTTACTTTTGTAGGTATGAAAAAGAAAGAGATTCCTTTCAAGAATGAAAAGGAACTGCAGGTGGTGATGGAAGATGAGCCTATGAAGATGGACGAAGTTGTAGTGACCGGTTATGCCAATATCGATAAAAAGAGTTTTACAGGAGCATCGGTAACGATTGATAGAGAGGAATTGCTGAAGGTGTCAAAATCCAATGTTTTGATGGCAATCCAGTCTTTCGACCCTTCTTTCCGTATCCAGAAAAATAATGAATGGGGCTCTGACCCCAATACAGTGCCGGAGGTTTATATCCGTGGACGCTCCGGTATGGGAGTTCGCGAGTTGGATAAAGACGGTTTGTCAAAATCACAGTTGGAAAACAATCCTAACTTGCCGACTTTTATTTTGGATGGTTTTGAGGTGTCGGTAGAGAAAATCTATGATATGGACCCGAACCGAATCGAGAGTATTACAACTTTGAAGGATGCGGCTGCTACTGCCATGTACGGTTCTCGTGCAGCCAATGGAGTGGTGGTGATTACGACAGTGGCTCCGAAACCGGGACGTGTGATGGTTTCATATTCGTTTACAGGTGCATTGACGTTGCCTGATTTGTCGGATTACAACCTGGCAAATGCTGCTGAAAAACTGGAGATTGAAAGACGTGCCGGTCTGTTCGAACCACAAGAGCATAATGGCGGCTGGGGGGCTATGAATGAGTATAACAGGAAGTTGCAGCGAATCAAAGAGGGTGTTGATACGGATTGGTTGTCTATTCCGCTGCAGAATACATTTGAGCACCAGCACAGTATTTTTATTGAAGGTGGTAACAAGGATTTACGTTATGGTATAAAAGGTGTGTTTCATAATACTCCGGGTGTGATGAAACATTCTTCTCGTAAACGTGCTGGTACAGGATTTTTCTTGGATTACCGGTTGAAAAATCTTCAAGTGACCAATGATATTTCCTATACGTTTGTTCGTGGAGACGAATCTCCTTATGGAAATTTTTCTGACTATTCCAAATTGCAACCATACGACCGTCCATATGATGAAAACGGTAATTTGATAAAAGAATTGGAGTATTCTAATGTGTATGGTAGTTCAAAATTGAGTAACCCTTTGTATGAGAGACAATTGGGAAATTATGATTTCAATAAATATGACGAGTTTGTAAACAATTTGCGTTTGAATTGGTATGTAACGGATTATCTGACAATTAAAGGTCAGTTTAGTGTTACAAAACAAAGTCCTAAACGAGAACGGTTTATTGACCCGCTTTCTGCACAGGTATCAGTGAAGGATGCTGCCAAGGAAGACCAGCATTTGGTGGGTGACCTTTATTTGACTATGGGAGATAAAGTGCGTTGGGATGCAAATGCTTTTGTTTATTTCCAGCGGGCTATGCAAAAACATAATATCAACTTTGCTGTAGGTATCAATGTTTTGTCAGCACAAAGTCAGAGTTATAACACCCATTATCGCGGATTTCCATCCGGCGAACTGCATTCTCCGAACTATGCAGCTGAAGTTTATTCCAGTACAAAATCTGAAAGTTTGAGCCGTATGTTTAGTGGTGTGGCAAGTTTGAACTATACATTCAATAATATTTATCTGTTGGATGCTGCGGCTCGCTTTGATGGTTCATCTGAATTTGGTTCCAATCAGAAATGGGCTCCTTTCTGGAGTGCCGGCTTGGGTGTGAATATCCATAACTATCCTTTCCTTGAGAACAATGCAATGATCACAATGATGAAGCTGAGAGCCTCTTATGGTCAGACTGGTAAAGTGAATTTTGCACCTTATTGTGCAACAACAATATATCAGTCAAAATTCAGCGATAAAACATGGTATTCAACCGGTTATGGTGTTGTTTTGAAAGCATTGGGAAATCCGGACCTGACTTGGGAAACTACCAATAAATTGAATGTCGGATTGGATTTGGAGTTGTTTAACCGTCTTATTTATTTGGAAGCTAACTATTACCATCAGAAGACTGTCGATTTGATTACAGATGTTACATTGCCGGCATCTTCCGGTTTCTCAACTTATAAGGATAATATGGGCGAGGTAGAGAATAAAGGAGTTGAGTTGATGTTGCGTATCAATGCAATCAATACAAAAGATTGGCAGTTGATGATTTGGGGTAACTTGGCTCACAATAAGAATAAAATCTTGAAGATTTCAGATTCTCAGAAAGCATATAATGACAGAGTGAATGATTACTATGCTGATGCAGAAAAAAATTCTCAGATTGGTTGGGCTGTAAACGACCCGAAATATGCCCGTCCGATTTCGAAATATGAAGAAGGAGGATCGTTGACATCTATTTTTGCAATGAAATCTTTGGGTATCGATCCGATGAATGGTAAGGAAATGTATATGAATCGGGATGGTTCTGTGACTTATGCCTGGTCTGCTTCTCAGCAGATTATTGCCGGTAATACAGAGCCGAAAGCGCAAGGTGCTTTTGGTTTTAACTTGAGTTGGAAGAATCTGTCTTTCTTTACTTCGTTTATGTATGAGTGGGGAGCCCAGTCTTATAATACGACTTTGGTGAATGATGTGGAAAATGCGGATATTGAGAATATGAATGTTGACAGACGTGTATTGACAGACCGTTGGAACAAACCGGGGGATATTGCTCCCTTGAAAGATATCAAAGATCGCAGTGTGATTACATTACCTAGTACACGCTTTATTCAGAATAATAATATTCTGACCATGACTGCAATGACATTGAGCTATGATTTTCCTGAAAAAATATCCCGTAAGTTGGGTATGTCTTTGTTGCGTATAGAGGCAAGTACGAACGATATTGCCAATTTCTCGACAATCCGTCAAGAAAGAGGATTGAGTTATCCGTTTGCCAAACAGATAAATTTTTCTTTAAAAGCTAATTTCTAATATATTATGAAACGATATACAGTATTGATATTGATATTATCCTTGATGTTTACAGGATGTAACAGTTGGTTGGATGTTTCGCCGGAGGATCAGATTGGAGAAAAAGATTTGTTTTCTTCCGGTGAAGGATTCCGTAATGCCTTGAACGGTGTTTATAAATCAATGGCAGAGTATGATTATTACGGACGTCATTTAACGTGGGGAATCGTTGATGCCATGGGGCAAATGTACGGACCATGGACGCATGCGACAACGACTGTGAGTGACTTGCAGTATGGAGCGTCCAAATATGCCTGGAATCAGACATACTTAAAGCCTGAAATTGAATCGGTTTGGGCAAAGGCATATAATCTGGTAGCGAATTGCAATAACATTTTGAATAACATAGAGCAGACGACTCCGGAAAAGTTTTCAGAAAAAGAACGGGAGAAAAATCTGATTTGGGGCGAGGCTTTGGCTTTGAGGGCTTTTATCCAGTTTGATATGTTACGTCTGTTTGCTCCGTCGCCTAAGATGAATCCGAAAAGACCGTATATTCCGTATGTGACAGAATATCCGTCGTTTGCTTCTCCTAAAAAAACGGTAGAAGAGTGTTTGGATTTAATGATACAGGATTTGGAAAAAGCAAAGAATCTGGTATGGAGTTTTGATTCTACAATCAAAATGGATTTGAATAACAGATTTGAAGAGAAAGGTGTCGGAGAGAATCGTTTTTTTAAGGGACGCGGTTATCGTTTGAATTATTATGCTATTCAGGCGATGTTGGCTCGTGTATATATGTATGCCGGCAAGACAACGGAAGCATTGCAGTATGCAGAAGGTTTGATTGAATACCAGAAAAAGAAAAAATATTTTGAGTTTCAAGACCAGTCGCAATTTGGTGATTTGAAATGTTGTACAGATGTATTGTTTGGATTGTATGCTTCAAGATTGACAGATTGGGACAAACGGATTAACACTTGGTCTGATCCGAAAAAAATGAGTTGGCTGGAGTTATATAATGTGGAGGAGTTTTTTAATCCTGGATTGGATATGGTCTATGATATGGCAGGAAACAGTCACCTGGAAAGCTATGACTACCGTTTTAAGAACTTTCTGTATGACTATAATTATGAAGGAAAAGAATTTGCTTTACGGAAAAATCAGGAACAGACGGTTAGTGGTATCAAGTGTGAAGTGGCTAATACGTTGATTCCTTTGGTGAGAATGAGCGAAATGTACTATATAGCTGCGGAAATCAGGGGAGAAAGAGGGGAATTGAAAGAGGGCGTGGATTATTTGTGTGATGTGAAGATTGGTAGAGGAGTTCCGGCTGACGATATGATTATAACAGATTTGAAAGAAGGAATTGTTGATTTTGAGGGTTTGATGTATGAAATGTTGAAAGATGCCAGACGGGAATTTATCGGTGAGGGACAGATTTTCTATATGTATAAGCGTTTGGCGAGAGAGATGTTCGGTATTGAAGGAAATGTTTTCCCGACAGAAGAGAATTATGTTATTCCTTTACCGGAAAATGAAACAAATATTTAATTAAAAAGCAGATGAAAATGAAATATAGCATATTGTTACTTTTAGGATGTCTGGTTGGTCTGGCATCTTGTGATAAAGTAGGGTTACAGGAATATCGGGCAGATGTTACTTATGTTTGTTTTACAAAGAGTGCGTTGCAAGATACGATGTTTCTTAGCTTTAAAGTTTATGATAAGGATACTGTGACTATTCCTGTTCCGGTAAAACGTATGGGGAAATATAGTACAGAGGATATGGAGTATGAGATGGAAGCCGATATGTCACTGACAACTCTGCCACAGGAATATTATCGTGTGCCGGAGAAATGTATATTTGATAAGTGTGTCGAAACTGATACATTTTACGTTCAACTGTATAATTATGACGAGTTGCAGGATTCTTCCAGATTGTTGGTGTTGAAACTAAAACCGTCAGAATTGATTCAGGAGGGATTGATGGAAAACAGACGTTATATTATTTCAGCTACAGACCGATTGGTGCGTCCGACCTGGTGGACGGAGCTGAATGGTGGACATAACGGGAATTATTTCTTTAATATTGCGGAGCAGTATTATTTGGGAAAATATTCTGAAAAGAAATACTCTATTTTCTTACAGGCATTGCAGGAGGATGGAGTGACGTTTGACGGGAAGGATTTGAGTGTATTGCGCATCTATTCCTTGCGTGTGAAACGGTACCTAGAAGATTATGAATATGAAACCGGAGAGATTCTTTGGGATGAAGAGAATAATGAGCCGATGTATGTTCCGATTGCCGGCTAATTGTAAAAATAGAAGAATATGAAAATGATAAAATACATAACAGGCTGTTTGTTGCTGTTCTTGTTGGCGGGCTGTCTGGAAGACAAGAACGACTTTAATTACAATGTCACCAATAAGATGGATGACTTTGAGGTTCGTAATGTCGTTAGAAATTATTCTTTGTTTAAGGATGAAACGTTGATACTGAGTCCGGAGGTGAAGATGACATTGAAGGATTACGATGACTTGAGCTATGAATGGTATCTGAATCACGAATTGGTGTGGGACGAACGTGAATACAAATTCATTGCAAATAAAGAGGGACGGCATACTTTATTGTTTGTTGCCGTGGATAACAAGACGGGAGTCCGTTTCCCTTATAGTATTGATATCAAGGTGGAAAATCCGGGTGTAAAGGGTTGGTTGCTTCTTTCCCGGGCAGAAAATGACCGTTCTCAATTATCTGTGGTTTGGTCTCGTTTGAATACTTTTTACAGACAGGATGCAAATGGTGAGTATATTCTGGATGAGAAGGGAAATAAAATTGCCGTAGATACAATCTTGTATGAGGGAGAGTATATCGATTTTGTGCCTAATTTGGGATACGGTCCTCGGAAATTGGTGGAAAATTTTGCCTATAAACAGCATTATTATCCTGGTTATAAGTTTGTAAATGATGAGATTATGGTGGTTCAAGATGATCGGAATGTGGAGTTGCGCGGAGATGATTATTCTGTAGTTAGCTATGCAGAGAATGAATTTACCGGAGCAGCTCCGGAGGATTTCAAACCGGTGGATGCAGCGTTGAGCTGGGGGTGTAAATGTCTGTTGAACCAAGATGGGTATTGCTATTTGAGTGTGGGTTCTGTTGCAACGGATCTGCATACCGGTCGTTATGATGTGCAGCCGGCATTCAGCGGTAGTCGTATGAAGGCATTGTATCCGGCTAATAAAGGTGTTGGTGCTCGTAGTCAGTTCTTTTTGATGTTGGACAGCCGGGATAATTTTTGTGGATGCGTAGATGATGCCTTTGTACAGACAGATGAACCTCTTATAGATATTCGTCACAATATCGGCTATAAGTCAACGATAGCAATAAAGTCCAGTCTTAGTCGGTATAATAAATATTTTAAAGGCTCATCCGGTTTGAAAAATTATGACGTTCTGTGTTGTCATTATGATACAGATGGTAGCCGGACTCCTTGGTGGATTGCTGTTTTAAGAAATCGGGTGACTGGTGAGTGTGTGGTGAATAACTTTTTGGTAGAGTGGAATAGCAATACGATGTCTTTGCAGTTGCAGCAATGTTATCCTACAGAAGTAGAACGTCCGGAAATGGTGGCAGCAGATTCAAAAATAGCTGTGCTTCCGCACAAGGATTATCTGGTTATAGCAACTGGAAGTGATTTGTGGCTTTATGATTATGCAAATGATATCCAAATTAAATTAGGGGATTTAGGAGGAAAACAGGTTAAAGCAATGACCGCTAAGGATATCAACAATGAAAAAATCAACGGTCATTTGGGTGTCGCTTTGGATAATGGAGAGTTTAGAGTCTATGAAGTAAATTATAATTATGAACAGCCCGAGGCTGCATCTCTACGAGAGTTGTATAGACAGCATGGTTTCGGAGATGTGGTGGATGTTATCTTTAAGTATGATAGTGGTAGCAATTTGGCTTCAGGCTCACTATTTTAATATGTTTGTATATGAAAATGAGATTTATTTGGGTGTTATGTTTGATATTGGGTTGTTGCGGAATCGGCAACGCCCAATATAAAGCAAATTATCAATTGGCAGAAAAATTCAGGGAATTTGCTTTGGGGGGAAAGATGACCAAGAACAGCTTATCTATTCATCCTAAATTCATTCATCGTACAGATGCCTTTTGGTTTGATTTCCAAACTGAGAACGGCAGGGAATATTATTTGGTGAATCCTTCAAAAAAGTCGAAAGAGCTGCTGTTTGACAGAGAGAAGTTGGCTATGGGTTTGAGTGAATACACGAAAGAGGTGGTGGATGGCAAAACTTTGAATTTTTATGATCTGGATGTATCCAAAGATTTAAGATATGTAGTATTTTCTTTCAAGGGGAGAGAATATAAATACGACCGTTATTCCTGTAAAATGTGCCAGTTGCCTTTGGAAGAGGAGGAGGAAGGCAGAATTATGTACTCGCATTTAAAGTGGTCGCCGGATGACCGTTATGTACTTTATGCCCGTAACCATAATTTGTATATACGTGGTAATGGTGATATGGGTGTTGATACGGCAGAAATCTGCCTGACAACGGATGGTGTGAGATATTATTCTTATGCTGTCGATGATGAAGCAGAGCCTTCCAATCAGGCTGTTTCAGCCAATGCCCGCTGGAGCGCAGATTCAAAGTATATATATCTGGTAAGAGGGGATACCCGTCAAGTAGAGGATATGTATCTGGTCAATACCTTAAGCAAGCGTCCCAGTTTGATTACTTATCGGTATGAAATGCCCGGAGACAAGCATTTGTGTCAATATGAATTATGGTGTATCAATGTGGAAACTCGCAAGGTGGTCAAGATGAAGGCCGATAAGTGGCAAGACCAATATATTGCCGTATTGAAATTGTCAGAAAAGGGCAATCGGATTTATTTTGAGCGTTCCAAACGTACTTGGGATGAGGTGGATGTCTGTGTGGCAGACATGGAAACCGGTGAAGTTCGTGAGTTGATTCATGAGGAGGACAGGCCTTATCGGGATGTTCACATGAAGAGCACCATCATTTTGAATGACGGTAAAGATATTCTGTTCCGTTCAGAGCGGACCGGCTGGGGACATTACTACCATTATGACGGGGACGGAAATTTGAAAAATGTTATTACTTCCGGTCCATGGGTTGCCGGACATGTGGTGGAGATTGATACGATAAACCGCAAGTTGTGGCTGTATGGTCATGGCAAGGAAAAAAATGTCGATCCTTATTATTATCTGCTGTATGAAGCTGATATGGATAAAGAGGGAACAACCTTATTGTCTGCTGAGAATGCCCAGCATTCAGTGATTTTTTCTCCATCCCGTCGTTTTTATATCGACCAATATTCGAGAGTGGATATGGAACCCCGTATCGTATTGAAAAATGCGAAAGGAAAGGAAGTGATGGAGTTGGCGCAAGTGGATTTGCGTCGGGTGCAAGAAGAGGGTTGGCGTAAACCGGAGCGTTTTTGTGTGAAAGCGGCTGACGGTATAACAGATTTATACGGTGTGATGTGGAAACCGGCTGATTTTGATTCCACCCGTTGTTATCCGATTATTTCGTCGGTTATCCGGGACCCTATTTTGAATATGTAAATACTTCTTTTGCTTTGAACGATGCCTATAACACCCGTTTGGCGCAACTGGGCTTTATCGTGATAACTGTAGGACACCGGGGAGGAAGCCCGATGAGAGGGAAAGCATACCATCGGTACGGTTATGGCAATATGCGCGATTATGCTTTGGAGGATGATAAATGTGCTATTGAACAGTTGGCAGCCCGCCATTCTTTTATAGATATTACCAAAGTGGGTATTTTCGGACATTCCGGAGGTGGGTTTATGGCTGG
>ULVJ01005719.1_pt1 | contig 11291 bp, 8 predicted proteins | sample 1959361 | NCBI WGS metagenome assembly ULVJ01 (sample SAMEA4835784, study PRJEB28245) | human gut metagenome | biome: gut microbiome; material: fecal sample | place: Denmark | collected 2008
TCGTGTCATCTGGTTTTTGTTGGGACAAAAGAACAACCGTCTCCACATGCACAGTCTCACAAAATTGATCCACTGCCGTCATTTTTTCAACCGTATACCCTCTCTGCTGTATCAACTCTAAATCCCGCGCCAAGCTTGTCATTTTACATGAAATATATACGATACGATCCACTCCATAATCCAAGATCTTCGGTAATGCCTTCGGATGGATTCCATCTCTTGGCGGATCTAATATGATCACATCCGGTTTCTCCTTTATATCATCAAGCACTTCAAACACATCCCCGGCAATAAACTCACAATTAGAAAGTCCGTTCCTTTCTGCATTCTCTTTTGCCGCTTCCACTGCTTCTTCTACAATCTCTACGCCAATCACTTTTTTTGCCACAGGAGCAAGCACCTGACTGATCGTGCCTGTTCCGCTGAACAGATCAAACACCGTCAGATCACGGATATCGCCTATGTATTCACGCACTGTTTCATAAAGCACTTCCGCCCCCTTTGTATTTGGCTGAAAAAAGGAGAACGGTGTAATCTTAAATTGTAATCCGAGCAGTTTTTCATAAAAGAAATCCTGACCATATAAAACCCTCGTCTCATCGCTTTTTACAACGTCTGACAAAGAATCATTCAAAATATGAAGAATGCCTACGATTTTCCCTTCAAGCGGAAGCTGTAAAAGCTGTTCTGTCAGTTCTGATAAGTCGTATTCTTCCTGCGTTGTTGTGACAAGATTGACAAGGATCTCTCCTGTCGTATCTCCCCGTCTTAAAAGTAAATGTCTTAAATATCCGACATGCTGCATCTTTTTATAATAACTGACTTTCCGCTCTTTAAAATACTCTAATACGCACACGAGAATTTTATTCATATCTTCATGCACGAGTTTACAGTCGGATGCGGTCAGCACATCATAAGTACTTCCTTTTTTATGAAGTCCGAGCGACAAAGGACCATCTTTATATTCATCTCCGAATGAGAATTCCATCTTATTTCTATATGCAAATTCTTTCGGACTTGCCTTCACACCTTCAAACAAATACTCGCCGTCCACAGCTTCATCCATAATTCTTCGGATCTGTCCTTCTTTCATTTTCATCTGTTCTTCATACGGCATTGTCTGATACATGCATCCACCGCATGCCGGAAAAATACTGCATACAGGTTTCCTCGTTTCAAGAGAGGAATTTTCCAGAACTTCTAACAGCCTGCCTTCTGCATTCCCTTTTTTAAATTTATTTATAATGAATCGCACTTTTTGCCCCGGTACTGCATTTTTTACAGTCACATATCTGGCATCTTTACCTTCTTCTTCAACTTTCACAAGTCCTTTATTCGGAAAATCTACTCTTTCAATTATTCCTTCAAAAATCTGCCCTTTCTTCATAAGCTTTTCCTTTCATAATAATTTTTCTTTTTAACACAGCAGAAAATTACCGCATTAACTCTTACTCTTTTATCAATTTTTCTGTTAACTTTTATGTCAATCCTTCATCCATATATCATTGCAAAGCAGACACCTTTTCAACTGCAAAACAGGCAGGGTGCAGTTTCATCCACACTCTGCCTGTATATTCTGTTTTACTTTTGCAAACAGTTTCTTACACCTGATCGTCTTCGCTGAAATAATCATCGAAGTCATCGTCAAAATCATCTTCAAACTCTTCCAAATAATCCGGTGTAAAGAAACGATACACTGCGTAAGCGATTCCTGCAACTGCTGCCACTGCTCCAATAATTGCCAATACCCAGATCACTTTATTTTTCTGACTTTCCGCCTCTTTTTTGTGCAGCAGATCATTCAGTTTTGTCTCGGCGATAAATTCTTCTACTTTGCTCATAATCTACGTCCTTTCTCTGTTCTGAAAAACAGTCTTTACTTTCTCAATATTATAACACTAACCGCTTTATATTACTACTGATTTTGAGCAAATTCTAAACAGTAATTTTAAGCCCAGTAATTTTGAGCAAGCTCTAAATACTAATTTTAATAATTCTAATAAGCAATCTTTAAATAAATTTCTAAAGCAATTTCTCAAATAGAACAATTCAGCTGCTGCATCCTTGATCGGTCGTTTTTAATGTCTTCGTTTTTTTCGTTTCCAAGTAGCATATAAAATACAGACAGACGCCGACATAATCAAAATCGTTTGCTTCATATATACCTTATTATCTCCGGTTTTTACCGTAACTTCTTCTTTTTTCAAAATAGATACTGTCTGTTCCTGATTTCTCAGATCTCGATGTGCATCAATCAAACAATCACCGAGATACAATACTTCAAAAACTACAATTCTTTTCCCCGGAAATTTTCTTGAATCAACATCAAATTCCATTGTAATCCCGTCTTTTGCGTCTTTCCCCTTAAATGTTTTTTCTGATGTTACCGGTTTCCCGTCCTGAAGCAGTTCTTTTCCTGTATCTGCATCCATCAATATGCCTTTCATCGTATAAGATGCATTTGCTTCCATATATTTAAAATTGACTGTATCGCAGATAATATGTTCCTCTCCTGCAATAATTTCTTTTGCCTTGCTTTCTTTCCAAACGGCGTGTGTATCCGTGATCCGTGTATGATGATTTTCAATCTCCAGAATTTTTTCCTGTTCTCCTTCTACTGTTCCGTCTTCCCTGATCTGAAACTCCCACACTTCTTCATTTTTTATATATCCTGTCAAAGGTTCAGACTCATAAAGACAGTAGACTCCCGGACGCAGATAAGAAAGATGTATTTCTCCATTTTCATCTGTAATATATGTTGTTTTCTCTTCGCTGAGATCTTCCTCTTCTGCATCGGATTCTTCGTTTATTTCCGATATTTTTTCCCGCAGTTCAAATTTCACGCCAGAAAGTGCTTTCTTTGTTTCCCCATCTGATTTTCGGATAACTACAGACGTAGGCTTATTTAATATTTCCGTCTCTTTTGTCACAACCGGTACGTCCTGACCTTCGTACTCTAATTCGATCTCAACGCTCTTTTCCGGCAAAATATAACCTTCTGCCTGCTTTGTCTCTATGATCTCATACGTTCCAAGATACAATTCTTCCGACCATGCTTTCCCGCTTTGGTCTGTCACTAATGATCCGACTACTGTTCCTTTTTCCACACGAACAGTTCCGTCAGGAGTACAAATATCTTCTGCTGCCTTTATCTCAAATTTTACTCCTGAGATTCCTTTTTCTGTTACAGAATCATTTTTTTGAATATAAATGCGCCCTTTCGCCGGTCTGTCTTTCGACTCAACAATAAAAGGTTTCTCCCAGTCATGATTTTCTATAATTGTAAATGGAATTAATCCATCTTCTATAAGATAACCTTGCGGCGCTTCCACCTCCTGAAAATAATAATTTCCGGCAGGAAGTTTCTCAGGCAAAACAAAACTTCCGTTTTCGTCTGTTTTAAACAGATCGTAAACTGATTCATTCGGGTAATGTGTCGTCATCGTAATCGGTTTTTTATCTTTGTCCAAAAGCCGAAACACCGCTCCTGCAACAGGAATTATTTTTTCTGTCTCGCTATCTTTTTTCACGAGCTTTACCGGAGAAAATATTTTCTTATTTTCTAATATGTAATATAGCGTTTTCGCATCTTCTTCTATTGTAATCTCAAAATCTCCTACCGGAGTCAACCCTTCCGGCGCCTTTTTTTCGCTCACAATATATGTATCATATACAAGACCTCCTTTCTGCTGTTCTTCTCCTTGTCGGAATGTTGACGCATATCCGTTTTCATCTGTTACAATTTCACACTGCCAGCCTGTTGTTTTTGATGTGATTGTAAAAACAATTCCCTCCAAAGGTACTTTTTGTTCGCCCTGCTCTGATTCTTCCTCTTTATCTTCACGAAATTTTACAATCTGCAGATTACCTCTGATGATCTGATCAGGTATTGTAGGACATTGAAAAATTGTATCTGTCTGTCCTGTGCCTTCTTCCCTAACCGTTTCTATAAAAATTTCATTGTTGAGCAAATATCCTTCAGGAGCTTTTATTTCCTGAAATGTAACAGTTCCAAGCGGAAGAACAACTTCTCCTTCCGTGTTTTTATAAAACGGATCTCCACTGACTTTTTGTTCTTCTTTCATTCTTATTCTTCCTTCTGAATCCGTTTTCATAATCCATTCTCTGACCGGTGTTACTCCTGAATCTGCCGGATTTTTTTCATAATATCCGGAATAATACTTAATAGAAAATTGAGCGTCTTCCAATGTTGCCGCTCCTTGAGCTTCTGATTGATCTGTTTCTTTATCTTTTTTCTGTAAAATCAGATCTATCGGATAATACTGCGCCTGATCTGTGCACTTATATGTACATACTTTGTTTTCATCTATTCGGATAGATTGCGGCTTAAATTGTATAACATGTCCGGCCGGAGCTTTTAATTCCCTGATATCATAATTTCCGATCGGAATATTTTCTTTTTTTGCATAACCTGATTCGTCTGTAGTCAATTCCCATAATAGTTTGTCTTTTCCGCTTTCATAGATACCAAACACCGCTCCTGCAAGAGAATAGCATCTGTTTCCTTCTATCCATTCCGGATGATCGGAATATTTATAAATCTCAATAGATCCGACTCTGTCTTTTCCACTTCCTCCCATTGTCTGTCCGGCTGAATTTAAGTTAAACAAAAACGCGTAAAATGATTCCGGCGGATCCGGCATACTTTCTATATTTTTTGCCTTCTGTTTTAAATTTTCAATTACCTGCTGATCTAATCCTAGAAACGCTTCCTCCGTTCCCATATAAAGATACGACAAAATGCAATGACTCATACAGTATTCGTCATTTACAGAATAATTTTCTCCAATGCCGATCGCACCATATTTTGCCCTATACAATTCATATCCTGGACCGCCATATGCATAATACAATCCTTTTCTTACAGCTCCGCCGGTTAATGCCTGCGTTTCATACGAACCTGAATTTGGAGTATCTTTCAGCGGTTCAAGACAGTATGCAGGTTTTCCGTTTACATCAAAATAATTAGTGCTGTAATTGCCATAATAAATCTCTTCTCCTACTGTCAGTTCTACTTTTGATCTTTCTGAAATTGCCGCCGCTTTTTTGAACATCTCATCCGATTTTGTCAAAACTGCCGGATATGTATCCGATGTGATTCCCGCAGTTGTCAGTATCATACCTTTCGATATCGTATCTCCGTCTTCATCTGCCTCTGATTCCAACGAAAATGTCATTGTTTCCATATCTAACACTGCTTGTTTTTTCTGCGTCAATACGGATGATTCTGCTGAGATTTCTCTTTTTCCAAAGCTTTCATCTGCGACTGCCTGATCCATAGTGAACATGTTCGTAAAAATGATTCCAAAAAGAAAACAAAATACAACTTTCATCCATCGTCTCATGCCATCATCCTCCCTGTCTGTACAGATGATCCGACACGAAGCTTACCGGAAACTCTGTCATACAAATACACATGATTACTTAATACATCTTCCTCTTCAACCTGTGTACTGTTGATTTCTCTTACCATCTCATCCAACTTACTGCATACATAGATTTCTGAATATGGCACAATGATCACTTCATGAACACTGCTTGGCAAAATATAATAATCTTTCTTTAAAATCTGACCGATCATTTCGAGCACGTTAGGATAAGCAATACATGCCGCTCCATAATTTCTGAATTTATTTGATAAAACATACATCTGATCATAGTCTTTTTTCTTTTCTAAAAGAAGATCTCCCTCTTCATATTCCACATCCCCTAAAAGAGATTTTAATGCATGGTTCATCGTAACAAATTCTGCCGGAAGCAGATTTTTTACATTTTTCACCGCGTCTTCCCACAATGTTTCTGCCTGCACCTTCCAAGTGTCTGCATGGCTTCTGTTAACAACCATTGCCGCTGTTCCTTCTTCAGACACATCAACAAGAACATAAAAAACAATAGACAGATCAAGAAACGCTAAATGGGGAACGGTTCTTAAAAATTTTCGATTTTTTGCCGTGTTGATCACTTTAAATACAATCCGGTTTCTGACCCCTTCATAATCCCGAAAAGATTCACAATCCCACGGTTTTTCCTGTTTTATTTCTTCATAAAGCTGCTTGATGTCATCTACAATCTGTTCTATCTTTCTACCCGCCACATAGCTTTCGTAATACTCTTCTAGATAGATTGTCGGAGAAATATTGATCCCGGGCATTTCAATCAAAATACCCGTTCTCTCTTTCCCATTATTTTTCATTGCCGTATATAAGCTTGCACGAACGCCCCCTTTCATCTTTTTGTTCATCATCTTTTCTACCGCATCTGCAAATTCAATATAAGTCATATAACTCCTTCCTTTTTATGCGGTTCAATTTGAATTAAATGAGAAATCCGGTACGAACTGTACCTTGAAATACATTGATAATTTGAAAAATATTATGTGCTCTTGATTATAGAGAATCAAAAAAGAAAATGCAACATGTAATATTGCACAAAAAAGATTCCGCCCTCAGACGGAATCTTTTTATATAATTTCAAAACACTATATAGACACAAAATCTAAAATATCGCTTTGATTAAACTCTTGACAAATACTCTCCTGTACGAGTATCAATCTTCAGAACATCTCCCTGCTCAACAAAAAGCGGAACCATAACCGTAGCGCCTGTTTCTACAACAGCCGGTTTCGTTGCTCCCTGTGCAGTATCGCCCTTAAATCCCGGCTCTGTTTCTGTAATCTCCAGCTCGACAAAAAGCGGCGGGTCAACAGAAAATACATTTCCGTTATGTGAGCAGATCTTAACTGTCTCATTCTCTTTCACAAATTTCAAAGCATCTCCTACGACATCCGCATTCAAAGCGATCTGATCATATGTCTCAACATCCATAAAGTTGTACAAATCACCGTCCTGATACAGATACTGCATGTCCTTTCTGTCAATATGAGCTTTCGGGAATTTCTCTGTCGGACGGAATGTTCTCTCTACCGCACCGCCACTGATAATATTTTTTAATTTTGTTCTTACGAAAGCTGCACCTTTTCCCGGTTTTACATGCTGGAACTCCAAAATCTGGTAAATATTTCCATCAATTTCCACAGTAATTCCGTTCTTAAAATCTCCTGCTGAAATCATTTATCTTCCTCCTTCAAAATCGTTCACTATTTTAGCACTCCATTTAATAATTCTATACTAATTTCTTTCATTTTTCAATCTTTTTTTATAGAAATGAAGAACGATCTTCTCAAGATACCTCTTAAGAACAATCTGAATCTCTTCTTTTGGATTGATCGGCCTCACAAGAATATTATGTATTCCTGTTCTTTTCGCTCCCCAGACATCTGTAAACAGTTGATCTCCGACAAAAAATGTATTTGTTTTATCAGTTCCCATAATCTTCATCGCTTTCTCATAATTTTTCGTTGAAGGTTTATGCGCATTATAAATATAATTTGTCCGAATCTCCTGATTGAACATTTTTACTCGTTCTTCTTGATTATTAGAAATGAGACAGGAGGAAAATCCAATCTCTTTCAATCTCCGAAACAGTTTTTTTGCTCTGTCATCTGCCGGTGCACCGTGAGGCACAAGAGTATTATCTATATCAAAAATTACTCCTCGATATCCCTCTTCATACAATCTTTCAAATGGGATTACATATGTAGATACCACATATTCATCCGGGAAAAATCTTTCAAACATTATTTCTCTTCCAACTCCATCAGTCTTGTAATCAGTTCTTCGCAGATCTGCAATATCGTTTTTCCATCCGTGCGAATCACAACATCTGCCGCATCTTCATACTTCTCTTTTCTTTTTTCCATCAACTGTGCAATAAACTCCACACTTTTATTTTCTTTTAAAAGCGGGCGGTCATTACTGTCTTTTACGCGTTCATAAATTGTTTCCGGGCTGGCAGTCAATAAAACGACCTTTCCGTTTTTCTTCATTTCAACGACATTTTCACTGCGAAGCGCTACTCCGCCCCCACAAGAAATAATACAATTTCTGCCTGTCTGAAGTTCCTTTAATAATTCCGTCTCAAGATTGCGGAAATATTCTTCCCCATATGTTGCGAAAATATCCGGAATGCTCATTTCCTCCCTCTCGGCAATTTCCTGATCCATCTCCACAAGTTTCATATCAAACATCGTGCTGAGATAATCTGAAATCGTAGACTTTCCCGCTCCCATAAACCCGATTAATACAATATTATATGGAAACAGCTTTCTTGCCTGAATTCTTTTGCTGTTCCGCAAAATCCTCTGGAATACATCATGGATTTCTTCCTGATATTTATTTCCCTGTAACTTTTCTTCCAACCTTTTTTCCTGCTTTTCCTCTTGCGCAGGCTGCAAAATCGGCATCCCGTATGTTTCTTTATATGACATTATCTTTTCGATGATTCCATTTCGCTCTACAAGCGCATCTATAAGCTTATCATCACACATCGCAAGCTGTTCACGATACATTTCCAGATCGTTCATCTTTACCCTCCACATTTCACTCAAACTAACAAATCTAACACATTATATCAATTCCATAGAAACATGACAAGGGATTTTACAAATACAGTCTGCGCAAATTTTCCGAAAATCAAAGAAACTGTCCTCAATATAATTTTCCAAACAAGCGGATCATCTATTTCTTTTGAACCGCGTCCCACACATTATCTTTAAACATTTCCCATGCATCTTCGTTTTCTACAAAATATTTCGGACAATTTTTTCCTGTAACATCGTAATGGCGAATAATCTGATCTTCTTTCAAATCAAATTTGACACAAAGCCATGCTGTAAGCTGTACAAGAGAACGGTATGTCGCATCAGTAAACTTTCCTGTTTCATCAGGGTGACAGACTTCAATCGATACTGTATCTGCATTTCGCTCATTCGATGCATAAGCGATCTCCCATGTCGGTACACATTGTATGATCTCTCCATCCAATCCTACAATAAAATTACTGCTTGCTTCCGTCTGCCCGGAATATTGAAGGCCATTAAAATAATCTCTGTTATCCTGAGCCGTACTTCCCGGATTTGCAGTATAATGAATAACAACGCCTTTTACTCCTTCGCTCTCGATTCCGGGCCTTGAATAGGGATTTACATCCAAAAGCTGTACATCAATATCCGGCTGTGAAGCATCTGTTTCTACAAACTGATTTCTCTCTCCGATACAGGAGCGCACAACTAAAATAATCGTCAGAATAAGAAGCACTGCGAGTCCTGCAACTGCCGTTATTCTGATTCTTTTCTTTTTCATCTTCTGCTTTAACGAATTCGATTTTACAGAACGGCTTTTCTTTGTACTTGATCTTCCAGTATTATGTCCCGATGCATTTTTTCTGTTTTTCGATACTTTTCTTCTGTTTTTTTTATAAAGACTCATTTCTTTGCCTCTGTTCTATGTATCTTTCGCATTTTGGTCTGCTGATATGATGAATCCCCGAAAGTGACAAAAAGCACATTCCGGGATTATAAGCGGTGACAAAGTCTTGGACAAGCCCGGACTTTGGCTCGTCGCCGTTATAAAAACAAATGCCTGTCAGAAATTCAACAGGCATTTATTTGATCACGTTTTCTATTTACTTTGATTCCCATCGTCACACAAACCGTTTTTCTGTTATGTAATGATGCTGATTTTCTTTATTCGTCTACGCTATAGTTTGGCGCTTCTTTTGTGATATGAATATCATGCGGATGACTTTCTTTAAGAGATGCTGCTGAAATCTTAATAAATCTTCCGTTTGATTTAAGTTCTTCGATCGTATGTGTTCCGCAATATCCCATACCCGAACGAAGTCCTCCCATAAGCTGGAATACAGTATCCTCAACCGTTCCCTTATAAGCTACACGGCCTTCTACACCTTCCGGAACGAGCTTCTTTGCATTTTCCTGGAAATAACGGTCTTTGCTTCCGTTTTCCATAGCAGCGATTGAACCCATTCCACGGTATACTTTATATTTTCTTCCCTGATAAAGTTCAAATGTTCCCGGACTTTCATCACATCCCGCAAAAATACTTCCCATCATACATACGTTTGCTCCTGCGGCGATTGCTTTCGTCATGTCTCCTGAATATTTGATGCCTCCGTCTGCAATAATCGGCACACCGTATTCTTTTGCAACATTATAGCAGTCCATTACCGCAGTAATCTGCGGCACACCGATTCCGGCAACAACACGAGTCGTACAGATAGATCCCGGTCCGATACCGACTTTCACCGCATCAACTCCGGCTTCAATTAATGCTTTCGCAGCTTCTCCTGTCGCCACATTACCGGCAATTACCTGAAGATCCGGATATTTTTCCTTCACCATACGAACAGTACGAAGAACATTTGCAGAATGACCATGCGCAGAATCCATAACGATAACATCTACTTTTGCCTTTACCAGAGCATCTACTCGCTCAAGACAATTTGCTGTAATTCCGATTGCCGCTCCACAGAGAAGGCGTCCCTGCGAATCTTTTGCAGACAACGGATACTTGATCTGTTTCTCAATATCTTTGATTGTGATCAATCCTGTCAGATTTCCCTCATCATCCACAATCGGAAGTTTTTCTTTTCTTGCCTTTGCAAGAACTCTCTTTGCTTCTTCAAGAGTAATTCCTTCTTTTGCTGTAATCAATCCTTCAGAAGTCATAGATTCTTTAATTTTTTTAGAAAAATCCTCTTCAAATTTTAAATCACGATTCGTAATAATACCGACAAGTTTACGCCCTTCTGTTATCGGAACTCCTGAAATACGGAATTTTGCCATTAAATTATTAGCGTCTTCCAAAGTATTCTCCGGTGACAGATAAAACGGATCTGTAATAACCCCGTTTTCAGATCTTTTTACCTTGTCCACCTCTTCCGCCTGAGCTTCAATCGACATATTTTTATGAATAATACCGATGCCGCCCTGACGAGCCATTGCAATCGCCATACGGTGTTCTGTAACCGTATCCATTCCGGCGCTCATCATCGGAATATTAAGTCTTATCTTTTTAGTCAAATATGTTGACAGATCTACTTCATTCGGAATTACCTCTGAATATGCGGGAACTAACAGCACATCATCAAACGTAATACCTTCTCCTATAATCTTTCCCATGTCCTTTGACCTCTCTTTCTACCAATCCATACTAGTAAATGTTATTTGATATACTACAAAAATTCAGAACTGATGTCAACCCTTTCAGAGAATGCTCACGATTTTCAGCATTGATTTATTTTAACCTTTATTTATAAGTTATACTTATATAGTGAATTTCACCATGATTTTTCATAATATATAGAATATATATCACTTTAATATTATACACATTGGAAGTTTTTCTTTCTAA
>ULVJ01015263.1_pt1 | contig 11192 bp, 9 predicted proteins | sample 1959361 | NCBI WGS metagenome assembly ULVJ01 (sample SAMEA4835784, study PRJEB28245) | human gut metagenome | biome: gut microbiome; material: fecal sample | place: Denmark | collected 2008
AAAAGTGTTGTGCTCTACCTGCTGAGCTAGCGAATCAATCCTTATTTGCGAATCAGTTATTTCCTGATTGCGGGTGCAAAGGTAGTTACTTTTATTTAATTTGCAAGCATTCCGTAGAAAAAAGTTTCAATTATTTTTCCTCGTTATGGCTTGTTTCTTGATTATCAGTAGTTTCTACTTCATCATATTTTATTTTTTTCTTTGTTGATAATAAAGCGTTGGTAGTAGGAGAGCATCAAAGTTGTTAGTGGCAAGGCGATAATCATGCCGAGCATTCCCATTAATGAACCCCAGATAGAAAGAGATAAAAGGATGATGGCAGGATTCAGTCCGGTAATCTTTCCCATGATTTTGGGGACAAGGAAGGTATCCTGTATGATTTGTACGATTGCAAAGACGGCTAATGCACATGCAATGATAATCCAGAAGTTCTGTCCGGTGTCGGCAGCTTTGAGGATTGCCAATAAAATGGTGGGAAGGAAACCAATGATTTGCAAGTAGGGAACCATATTCAATGCTCCGATGAAAAGTCCCAGAGCGATAGCCATGGGGAAATCGATAATCAGGAAACCGATGCTGAAAAGAATACCTACGCAGAAAGCAACCAAAGCCTGTCCACGGAAATATCTGTTCATACCATCCTGTACGTCGTGAACCAGGTTGGAGGCAAACGTACGGTATTTATTGGGTAGCAGATGCAACCATCCTTCAGCTATCGCTTCGTAATCCAATAATATAAAGATTACATATAATAATATAATGAAAGAGGCAAGGATGCTGAATAGAATGTTGAGAGATTCTGCAAGCAAAGTCCACACTCTGGGGACGGTATCCTTGATTGCCGCCAGGATATTCTCTTCACTTAATACACGGTTCAACGCCTGAAGATCAATGTTCTCGTGGATAAATTCAGAAAGATTCTTAGGCACATTGTTACCGGCTCCATTGGTGAGGTAAGTCACTAGCAAGTCGTTCATTCTGCCTATTTCCGAAATCATCGGCGGCACTAATAGGTAGAATAAAGTGACTCCGATAACCGTAATGAGGAATAAGGAACAGAAGATGGAAATAATGCGGCTTTTTAATCGTAGCTTATACTGGAAGAATTTGACTAACGGATAGACCATATAAGCTATCAGCCACGCAATAAAGAAAGGTAATAACACTCCGCTAAGACGTTCCACGAGCATTAATATTCCTACAACTAACACACATCCGATGGAACCGCGTATAAAACTGTCGAATGTTATCTTTTTCCTTTCCATAATCTGTTTCTTTTATAGAGTTTATACTTTCTGCTCATCTTCCCCTCGTGCACGGAGATAACATTCCCTGCACAGAGGCTCATATTCGGCTGTTTCGCCTAAAAGAACCTGTTTCTCATTCTTGACTGTACGATGTGAGAAAGAGGCCAGCTGACCACATTTCACACAGATCGCATGAACTTTGGAGACTTCATCGGCAATGGCGCACAATTGTGGCATAGGTCCAAATGGATTTCCTTTGAAGTCCATATCCAATCCTGCAATGATAACACGGATTCCATTGTTGGCAAGCTGGTTGCATACATCAATCAAACCACTGTCGAAGAACTGTGCTTCATCAATACCTACTACATCTATCTCAGAAGTAAACAGTAAAATGCTGGCTGACGAATCGATGGGAGTGGAGGCGATAGAATGGCTGTCGTGAGAGACTACGTCTTCTTCTGAATAACGGGTGTCGATAGCAGGTTTGAATATCTCGACACGTTGTTTCGCGAATTTCGCTCTCTTCATTCTGCGAATCAATTCCTCTGTCTTTCCGGAGAACATAGAACCGCAGATTACTTCGATCCGGCCTCTTCTTCTAGTCTCCTGTATGTGGTCTTCTGAAAATAATACCATGAGATTTTGTGTTTTCTTGATTAAATAAATATGTGGACAAAGGTAAGCAATTCAATGTGCAAGAACTGTTAAATTATCCATTATTTTAAGTTATTGCATAAATTATTCCTACATTCGCACCGTATAAACAATGGACTGACATGAAACAGAAGCTATTAACAGATATTGAGTTGGATGTTCATGAGTTGAAGTATCTCATGGATTCATTTACCAAGGAGCCGACTCCGACTTTGTCTGAACTGTTGAAGCGGAGCATTACACGGATGCAGGGGCGTTTGGAAGAACTGCAGCAGGAGGTGGATGCTGTTCAGGTAATTTCTCCGTCAGCTGTGGAAGAGACAGCGGAAGAGGAGGATGAAGTTGCCGGGTCTGAAGAGGATTCCCCCGTGATTATACAATCTCTCGAATCGGTTGTTGTGAAAGAAGATGAGGAAGGAGAAGCCATTGTTGCGGAAGAGAAACCTGTCGTAATAGCGGCAGCTGCAGAGACAGCAGCAGCAGCAGAAGAAGAAGAAGAAGAAGAAGAAGAAGAAGGGAAAAAAGAGGAACCGGCAATTGTTGAGGAACCTGTCGTTGAAACTGTTGTGAAAGAGGAAGAACCTAAATCGGCTGTGTTGGGAGAAAGTCTCAAACTGTCTGCCGGCTTGCGACATGCTATCAGCTTGAATGATTCTTTCCGTTTTTCTCGTGAACTGTTCGGAGGCAACACTGATTTGATGAATCGGGTTATCGAACAGATATCAGTAATGAGTTCCTACAAGACTGCAGTCGCATTTCTGTCCTCGAAAGTCGAATTGAATGAAGAAAAGGAGGCGGTGAACGACTTTTTGGAACTACTAAAGAAATATTTTAATCAATCAGCATAAATCAAAAACAAGATGGGAAAGCTATATGTAGTGCCTACGCCGGTAGGGAATCTGGAGGACATGACTTTTCGGGCTATCAAAGTCCTGAAAGAGGTCGATCTGATTTTGGCGGAGGATACACGTACTTCCGGTATTTTGCTGAAACACTTTGAAATAAAGAATGCAATGCAATCCCACCACAAATTTAATGAACATAAAACGGTGGAAAGTGTTGTTAATAGAATAAAGGCAGGTGAAACGGTGGCACTTATTTCGGATGCCGGAACGCCTGGAATTTCCGATCCCGGATTTCTGGTTGTTCGTGAATGTGTGCGCAACGGTATTGAAGTGCAGTGCTTGCCGGGAGCAACCGCTTTTGTTCCGGCACTCGTAGCATCGGGATTGCCGAACGAGAAGTTCTGCTTCGAGGGATTTCTCCCCCAGAAGAAAGGACGGCAGACACGACTGAAGACATTGGCGGAAGAACACCGCACGATGGTGTTTTATGAATCACCCCACCGTCTGTTGAAGACGTTAACACAGTTTGCCGAATATTTCGGTGCTGAACGTCAGGCAACCGTGTCGCGTGAAATATCCAAACTCCACGAAGAAACAGTTCGGGGCAGTTTGGCTGAATTGATAGAACACTTTACCGCTACCGAACCCCGGGGCGAGATTGTGATAGTATTAGCAGGAATAGATGATTAAATAACTTCATTAAAAAACGTAAAACGTAAACGTATGAAAAAGTTAGCTGTTTTATTTGTATGCGTAGCCTTGTTGGCTTCGTGTGATGGCTTTAAAGGTGGAAGTAAAGACCTGAAAGCTGAAAATGATTCTCTTTTGATGGAACTGAACCAGCGCAATACTGAACTGGATGATATGATGGGGACTTTCAATGAAGTTCAGGAAGGTTTCCGTAAGATCAATGCTGCTGAAAGCCGTGTTGACTTGCAACGTGGAACCATCACTGAAAACTCTGCCAGTGCTAAGCAACAGATTGCTTCTGACATCGAATTCATCTCTAAACAAATGGAAGAAAACAAAGCGCAGATTGCAAAATTGCAGGCACAGCTGAAGAATAGCAATTACAATTCTGCACAGATGAAAAAAGCTGTTGCCGCTTTGACTGCTGAATTGAACGCTAAACAACAGCGTATCGAAGAGCTTCAAACAGAACTGGCTTCCAAAAATATCCGTATTCAGGAATTGGATGCTGCTGTCAGCGATCTGTCTGTAGCAAAAGAAACTCTGGCCGCAGAAAACGAAGCGAAAGCTAAAACCGTTGCAGAACAGGAAAAGAGCCTGAATGCTGCCTGGTTCGTATTTGGTACTAAATCTGAATTGAAAGCTCAAAAGATTCTTCAGAGCGGAGACGTGTTGAAGAGCGCTGATTTCAATAAGGATTATTTCACGCAGATCGATATCCGTACAACCAAAGAAATCAAGTTGTACTCTAAACGTGCTGAATTACTGACTACTCATCCGACCGGTTCTTATGAATTGGTAAAAGATGATAAAGGCCAGTTGACATTGAAGATTACTAATCCTACTGAATTCTGGAGTGTATCCAGATACTTGGTTATCCAGGTAAAATAAGGTAGATATCCCTTTTGAATTGCCAATGTGCTGATTCCTGGATTCAAGAAATTAGCACATTGGCTTTTTTGTTTCTTATTATATAACTACTGATGAAATATAAAAATCTTTTTTTTGATCTTGATGATACCATCTGGGCTTTTTCTCAAAATGCTCGTAACACCTTTGAGGAAGTATATCAGAAATATTCGTTCGACCGCTATTTTGATTCATTCAATCATTATTATACTCTTTATCAACAAAGAAATACCGAACTCTGGGTTGAGTACGGTGAAGGAAAGATAACGAAGGATGAATTGAACAGCCAACGTTTCTTTTATCCTTTACAGGCCGTGGGAGTGAAAGATGAAGCGCTCGCTGAACGGTTTTCGAGAGATTTTTTCGCTATTATCCCTACTAAAAGTGTTTTAATGCCTCATGCAAAGGAGGTATTGGAATATCTTGCTCCCAAATATAACCTCTATATCCTTTCCAATGGATTTCGTGAATTGCAATCACGCAAGATGCGTTCGGCAGGAGTGGACGGGTATTTCAGAAAGGTGATTCTCTCGGAAGATCTCGGAGTGCTGAAGCCTTGGCCGGAGATATTCAATTTTGCTTTGTCTGCTACTCAATCCGAGTTGCGCGAATCCTTAATGATTGGTGATAGTTGGGAAGCGGATATAACCGGAGCGCACGGAGTAGGGATGCATCAGGTTTTCTACAATGTGACAGAACGGACAGCTTTCCCTTTCCTCCCTACTTATCACATCTATTCCTTGAAAGAATTAATGGATTTATTATAGGTTTTCTGGATTAAGTCGTATTTTTGTTGCGTTTTAGTTTTGCATAAAATACGATATAATCATGGATAGTACGCTTCTGCCTTTCGCCTTACTTTGTTTCACTTCATTCTTCACGTTGACCAACCCGTTGGGAACGATGCCTGTCTTTCTTACCATGACTCATGGTATGACGGATAAAGAACGTCAGTCTATCGTACGTCGTGCTACTATTGTGTCGTTTATTACATTGATGGTATTTGTCTTTGCCGGGCAGTTTCTTTTCAAGTTCTTCGGTATCTCTACCAATGGTTTCCGTATTGCCGGTGGGGTGATTATCTTCAAGATAGGCTTTGATATGCTTCAAGCCCGCTATACACCGATGAAGTTGAAGGACGAAGAAATCAAAACGTATGCGGATGATATCTCTATTACTCCTCTCGGCATTCCTATGTTATGCGGTCCCGGAGCGATTGCCAATGCAATCGTTTTGATGCAGGATGCGCATTCTTATGAAATGAAGGGAATCTTGATCGGTACTATCGCCCTGATTTATCTGTTGACTTTCTTTATTCTTCGTGCTTCCACGAAATTGGTAAAAGTCTTGGGTGAAACGGGTAATAATGTGATGATGCGTCTTATGGGACTGATTCTGATGGTGATTGCAGTGGAATGTTTCGTTAGCGGATTGAAGCCGATTCTGGTAGATATTGTGAGAGAAGGAATGAAGTAGCAATACTGCTTATATCTCCTCTATGAAATGAACAGGGTATTTATTCCAATATTTTTTATATACCCTGTCTTGTTGGTCATCGAAATTTAATTGATACATTCTAAATGTAACCAGATAAAGTTTTGGTTGCCAATATTCTTCATAAGAATATTGGTATTTCATGCCTATAGCCTGCATAACTTTTCCACTTCTCGGATTGTTTACATCGTGCGTAGCTGTGATATAGGGAATATTTATTTGTTTCAGCATATCGATTACTGCCTGACAAGCTTCTGCACAAATCCCTTTGTGCCAAAACTCCTTCTTAATGCTATACCCCAAATCATGGCTGTCATCTCCGTTTATATGGATACAACCAATGGGTACATTGTTTGTTTTCATACAAATAGCATAGTAGAATCCTTTCTGCTGAATCCAGCTTTTTATATATTGGAGATAGTCTTTTGCTTCCTCTATATCTTTTAATGGGAACATCGGTAGAAATGTATTAACGTCTTTATCACTTAGAATTGAGAACAAGGCGTTTATGTCTTCTTCTGTGAAATGTCGCAATATCAATCGTTGGGTTTCTATATGATTCATCGTATTCTATATTATTCAAGCGTCTGCAAATATAACAAAAGTATAGTTTATGATGTATCGTATGAACCGGGAAAATCAGTAGACATGTATAGTTGTTACAATTCTCTTGGCATAATTGTGACTGAATGTTCTGTTTACACCTCTCAAACTTGATATAAAGAAATGAGACTGAATTCCCGCCTTTCCCCTAGAGAATTCAGTCTCATTTATATGATTCAAGTCAATGGATTATCTGCTTCCACCTGCCCACCAAACGTTTTCACTATACACATATTGTCCATTTCCGTAAGCTGCTTTCACTTCGGCATTTGTTGTTGTGTCGCTATTGCCATAAGGACAACGTAATGGGAAAGAGTTTGGATTTTTTAGCTCAATAAAGTTTTCGCCTAGTCCTTTCATTCTGCGAACATCATTGTAAGATTCTGTCGCTTCACCTGAAGCTCCCCATAATGCGAAGTATTTTTGAGTCATTGTTGTTTTCAAAGGTTCAGCTGTATATTTGGCCTCTATCGTATTGTCAAAGTAACTTTCGGCTTCAGCTTCCGTAATACTGCTTGCTGCATTGATGAGTGTTTTGCCCAACTCTTTTCTTGAAATAGTAAAGCTGTTTTCCGCATTTAACAGTCCAGCCACTACTGCATCTTTTAATGCACTTTTAGCATCACGTTCCAATCTGCACAGAGCTTCTGCTTCCAGGAATTTTAATTCATGATAACTCAACAACAGTGTTGGTGCTGATATAGAATACATAAATAAAGAAGTTCCATATTTGGAAGTGCCTTGTTCTGGTGTACCGTTAGGCGCATATACGGCGTTGTCTGCGGTTCCCGGAGCTTGTTCTTTTCCGGAGGTACCCTGTTTAGTGATGAAAGCTCTGGACAGACGTGGGTCATTGTATTCTGCCAGTTTGCTTCTCATGCTTTCGCTTGCACCTAATCCGGCACGTGCCACAAAGAAACCATAAAGCGGATTTATGTTATTAGCGTCATATACGTCGAATGCTGCTTGTTCTTCTGCGCTTTCGAAAGAGTTATTTACATATTCCAACACCTTCTCCATATCCGCGTCTTTGTTGGCAGATCTTTTAAGAAGATGCATCGTGTAGCGTGCTTTCAGACCATATGCTAACTTAAGCCATTTTTCAGCATCACCCTGGTACAGCAAATCTTGAGCTTCCGGGTCTATCAGATCTTCTTTCTGTAAGTCTGCAATGGCATCATCCAGATATTGCATTGCTTGGGTATAGATTTCTTCTTGCTTATCCATTTTAGGAGTTAGGTAAACAGGAGAACCGTTTTCGTCAATTAATGCAGCCTGACTACATGGAGCATCTCCAAACATATCGGCTATCAATGCGCAATTATAAGCAGCCAACACTTCAGCCATACCCTTGGTTACATAATTCCCATGGTCTATGCCTCCCTCGCTGCATTGATTGATAATGATACGGGCGGATTTCAATGTTGAATACAGACCATTCCATGTATTGTTGAAAGTGGAAGATGAGGTTGGTTCGCTCTCTCTGGTTTCTGCATAATACAATTGGTTGTCAACACCTACTTCATATTCAATGTAAGCAGATAGATAAGTATTGAAATCACCTCCTGCATTGGAAAATGCAGTAGAGGTTATCACATCTGTCAGAATGAATCTTGCGGCTACGCTTTGCGTATGGCCGTGGTCCTTGTTGATTCTATCCATTGCATCTTCCGAGCATCCGGAAAAAACAACTGATAAAACAGTAGCGGCAAAAATACCTTTAATTATATTATATGTTTTCATCTTTCTTTTTAGCTAATTAGAATTTTACATTAAATCCAAAACCATAGCTGGCTGTTCCCGGAAGAGAGAAACGTTCGAATGCACCTCCCATGTTGTCATTACCTTGTGAAGCTTCCGGATCGAAACCTTTCATTTCAGACCAAACCAAAATGTTGCGGGCAAAAACATTAACGTTCACATTCAGCCATTTCTTTGAGAAAACCGGATAACTTACAGATAATTCACGCAATTTGATATAAGAATTATCATAAATGTAAGATTCGTCAATTGATCTTCTTCTGGTGAAATATGCTTGAGCATCTGTTACTTTTATATCATTGGGGGCATAGATTGAATTACCATCCGCATCTTTTCCTGTTTCTTTAACGGAGTTTTCCACAATGAATTCGGTATTACGCATATCACCAGATAATTTGCTCACACCGTAATAGTTCATTTCACCTGCGGTACCACTATACATCTGTCCTCCTTGTTTCCAGTCGAATACTGCAGAAATACGGAACTTGTACAATTCGATATTTGTATTGAAACCTAAACGGAAGTCAGGAGATACAGTTCCGATAACCGCATCTTCTCCCTGCATGGGAAGTCCGTTTTTGTCTACTACAATCTTGCCTTCGTCATTACGCATATAGCTTTTTCCATAGATCACAGGGAACTTGTCACCAATTCCGGCACGTACCTGCGGAGTTACAAATCCTCCTAACATAATACTTTCTACTCCTGGAGCCAATTCGTCTACGTAATTGTCGATTTTGGAGAAGTTGAAAGCGAAGTCGAGTTTGAAGTTTTTGGTATCTACCGGAGATACGCCCAATGTCAACTCGTGGGTATTTGTGTGGATTTTACCTCCATTCATTATCATACTTGAGGCTCCGGTTGAACCTGCCAAAGGAACTTCGAATATCTGATCTTTCACATTCTGACGTGAATAGGTATAATTCAAGGTTACCAGTCCGTTTAAGAAAGTAAGATCTGCTCCCAGTTCGTATGATTTTGTATTTTGTGGTTTTAAGTTAGGGTCATATACCTTATAATATGGAATGTAAGCCATTGCTCCATTAATTGGATAAACAATAGGATTTCCCATATAGAAGCCGCCACCATAAGACGGAGTATAATAATAACTTTGAGTATAATCACCGGCCATACCAACTTCTGCATAAGAAGCACGTATCTTACCGAAAGTCAATATGTTATTCTTCAGGGGAGCCAGTTCGGTGAAGATGAATCCTAATGACACTGAAGGATAAGTGAAAGAACGGTTGTCACGTGGCATGCTTGAAACAATATCGTTACGTATACTTCCACTTAGATAGAGCATGTTTTTCCATGCTACTGACAAGTTGGCGAAATTACCTACCGTTCGTTTCTTGTTGTATTGGCTTTCGTTGGAGAATACAGAAGCATTATTCAGATGATTCCATCCGGGGAAATTGAAATTCATGCTATATGCGTATTCATATTTTGTCTTTTTATCCACAAACTCATTACCAATCAATGCATCCAAGGTCCATTCTTCGTTGATATTCCATGTGTAAGCGGCAGTTAACAGTGAGTTTAATTCATTAACAGTGTAATGGTACTCTGAATCTTCACCTGTAGGTGCCCAAGTACTTCCATATCCGTAGATTTCTGAATAATTGGTAGTGTAAGCGTCATCACCGATCTGGTATTTAATATCCAGTTTGTGGTTGTCTGTTCCAAATTTAGTGGTGTATTTCACGAAAGCATTTCCGAAGAAACGTTGTGAACGTTCGGAGAACTGGTTATTGTCAACTGCCCAATATGCATCGTCGATCCAGCTGTCGCGATATGTATTTTGTGTGTAAGGGTCGCCTTCTATGTGAGAAGGAATACCGGCCATATTATAGCTGACGGGTGCATTATAGATCGTAGCAACCACACTGGTGTTGGCTGTAGACTGTTTGGAGATTTTTGAAGTCACAAAGTTTCCATTAAATCCGGTAGTCCAGTTAGGATGGAGTTGTGCTTCGGCAGACATTTTCACGTTATATCTATCCATACCGGTTGATGGAACGATACCATTACTGGTGGTGTTACCCAAAGAAAAGGAGTAGTTACCTTTGTCGAATCTCTGGGCTACATTGACGTTATTGCTCCAAGATACACCTGTTTCAAAAAAGTCCTTCATGTTGTTATATGCTTGTGGAGTAGCCCACGGATTCATGCCGGCAGCTGCAAGTTGAGGAACATAGTATTTTCCGGACTGTTTACCATATTGGCTGGTGTAACTGTTGTCTGTATTTCCTCCGTAGGTAGGGTCGTTAGCTAATTCGGAAATCTTAGGACCCCATGCGAAAGGAGATGACGGATCGAAAGTACCGCCTGAACCTTGTGCATATTCTTGTTGCAATTCCGGAAGAGTTGAAATCTTATCAAAGGAAAGGTTGGTACTGAAAGTTATAGTAGGTTTCCCTTTATCTGCTCCTTTACCACTTTTGGTAGTGATAACGATAACACCATTGGAAGCTCTCATACCATACAAAGCAGAAGCGGCTTGTCCCTTTAATATATTGATACTTTCTATATCATTAGGGTCAATGTCGACAGCACGGTTAGCATAGTCCGTTCCATACGCTCCATCGGTAAGAGAAGTGCTCACATCTGCGGTAGAAGCGATAGGCATGCCATCAATTACATACAACGGAGTATTGTCTCCAGTGAAAGAACGAGAACCGCGAATCGTAATCTTTGAAGAAGCACCCGGCATACCTGATGATGGGGTGATGTCAATACCTGATACTTTTCCTTGTAAGGCTCCCGCTAAATCTGTATTAGCAGCACGTGTCAACGCATCCGATTTGACATCTTGTACGGCATATCCCAATGCTTTCTTTTCGCGTGAAATACCCATAGCGGTAACTACTACTTCGTCTAGCTTTTGGGCGTCAGCCTTTAATACAACTCTCAAATTTGGTTTAATAGCCACTTCTTGTGTTTGCATTCCGATATACGAAATCTGCAAAGTCTTTGCAGAACT
>ULVJ01017473.1_pt1 | contig 10589 bp, 10 predicted proteins | sample 1959361 | NCBI WGS metagenome assembly ULVJ01 (sample SAMEA4835784, study PRJEB28245) | human gut metagenome | biome: gut microbiome; material: fecal sample | place: Denmark | collected 2008
ATGCCGAACACGCTTTCGACCGTTTCTACGCATCTAAACTGGGAGTGAACATTGATGATCTTTATATTTCTCAACCGGACAACGGAGAACAGGCTTTGGAAATTGCAGAACAACTGATCCGTTCTTCTGCTATCGACATCATCGTTATCGACTCTGTAGCCGCACTGACCCCTAAAGCGGAAATCGAAGGTGACATGGGTGACAATAAGGTAGGTCTTCAGGCACGTTTGATGTCTCAGGCACTCCGTAAATTGACGGCTGCTGTGAGCAAGACACGTACTACTTGTATTTTCATCAACCAGCTGCGTGAGAAGATCGGCGTTATGTTCGGTAACCCGGAAACAACGACTGGTGGTAACGCATTGAAATTCTATGCTTCCGTACGTTTGGATATCCGTGGTAGCCAACCTATCAAAGATGGTGAAGAGATTCTTGGTAAACTGACCAAAGTGAAAGTAGTGAAGAACAAAGTAGCGCCTCCTTTCCGCAGAGCTGAATTTGACATCATGTTCGGTGAAGGTATCTCCCACTCCGGAGAAATCATCGACTTGGGTGCTGACTTGGGAATCATCAAAAAGAGCGGTTCATGGTATAGCTACAACGATACTAAGTTAGGACAAGGGCGTGATGCTGCTAAACAATGCATTATGGATAATCCTGAATTGGCTGAAGAACTGGAAGGACTGATTTTTGAAGAATTGAAGAAGAAATAAATAGCTTTAGATCTGCTTATCCGTAGGCTGAAAGCTAAGTAAACAAAGGTGGGAGAAAGTCGTTTACGATCATTCTCCCACCTTTTTCTTTTTTATATCATTCTCTCTTTTATCCCTTATACAAAATAAATGTATGCTAATGTACTCAAGCTGATAATTATCCAAAGCAATATTCCTAGAATCAGAGGTTTAATTCCAACGGCTTTCAAAACATCAATAGAAAGAGAAGCACCGATGAAGAACATAGTTATCGTCAAAGTCTTACGGGCAATACCGTTGATAGCTGCTCCTAATTGTGGCACTCCATCCAGTAAATAAGTATTTACCACCAATGCCAATACGAAGAAGAGGATAAACCATGGAATACTGATCTTTTGTCCTTTGCTCTTGAATATAAATGAGGTGGCAAAAGCCATCGGGATAATCCAAAGAGCACGGGTCAATTTGATAGTAGTAGCCACTTTCAATGCTTCTTCACCATAGGCAGCTCCCGCGCCTACTACAGAACTGGTATCATGAATGGCAATAGCTGCCCATGTTCCAAACTGTTGTTGATCCATATTCAATGCATGACCAATGGCAGGGAAAATGAAAAGTGCAATAGCATTCAAGATAAAGATTGTACCTAATGCCACAGACATTTCACTGTCCTTCGCTTTCAACACTGGTCCCACTGCTGCGATAGCACTACCACCACAGATAGCGGTTCCCGAACTGATAAGATAAGCTGTATTCCGATCTATTTTAAACAATTTACGTCCGATGAACCAGCCAATTACCAATGTTCCGATTACTGAAATGACCGTAAATTCCATGCCTTCCTTACCGGAAGCTAAAGCAGAATGAAGGTTCATACCGAATCCCAGTCCTACTACTGAATATTGCAACAGATATTTCGATGTTTTCTTATTAAACTTTGGATGTGCTTGTCCGCAAGTTAATGCAAAAATAAGTCCGAGGAACAAAGCAACGGGAGGAGTTACCCAAGCCGACCATGCTTCCAATCCCGGAATATAGTCTAAAAACAGGAAGAAAGTCAGAGTGGAAAGCAGCGCAACATAAATCATCTTATTATTTGCCTGCAAAGTTTTTGTAGCTGTTAAAATCATATATTTTTGTCTTTAATTGTTTTCCGGGTGCAAAGGTACGGTAAACAATCAAGACCCACCAATAGTTTCTAATTATGCATTATAACTTTTAATTATAAACATACTCTCCCCCAACTACTCTTACACTGTTACAATGTCTTTCCCAAAAGGCGATAATGCCAAAGCTGCCAACTTGAAGTGTTGTAATCCAAAAGGGATTCCGATAATGGTAATGCACAATATAGCCCCGAAAACCAAATGTGACAGACAGATCCAAATGCCACCCAGAAATATCCACAGGATATTCATCAATATATAGAAGCAGCCACCGGAACGGTTCCCACTTCTGACTTCTTTACCGAAAGGCCATAAAGCAAGTCCGGCCAACTTCAATGTTTGCATTCCAAAAGGAATGCCGATAATAGTCAGCATCATCAATAAACTCGAAATGAGGTATTCGACAGCAGTAAAGATACCACCAAGCAGCAGCCACAATAGATTCATTAAACAGCCCATATAAAATAGTATTAGTTATTATTCCAATTTTCTTTTTGTTGTCTCATCCACTTTACCCTGATAATAATGGTCGATCACTTGCTGAAACAAATCATCCGAAGCAACTTCATTAAAAAGCGTCATGCATGACAATACTTTCATCGCATCTAACGAATCGAAAACTTCCTGCGCCGTTTTATTTTTCAATTGAAGAAAAACAGACGTTATTTCACGAAGTCTTTCTCCCAAAATTGGATGGGCAAGATATGCTTCAGCCTCTTCTTTGCCGCTAAGACCATAATACTGTGAATTATAACTCATGCCCAATCCTTTCAGTTGAGGAAATATATACCAAATCCAATGGGAATATTTCCGCCCGTTTCTAACTTCTGCAAGGGCTTGTTCATAATCACCTCGCTGGGCATCTAAAAATCGTTGTAAGTTATAGTCAGTCATAGATACTTCTCGCATTTTTTTAAGTTATCATACTTTCAGGAGATAACAGAATCAAATAAGTGATTTATTTCGAATCACAGCACTTTTTTCAATTCTATTAAAGCCGAGACTTCGTTTTCCTTATTAATGTACTTCTCTATTTCATAGGGTTTATATCCTAATTTAGTATATAACAGAAGCCCACTCGTATTAGCATCAAAACAAGACAAATGAAGCTCCGATACATTATATTTCTTTTTCCCAATATCTTCCATAGCATTTATCAGAAATGTGCCAACGCCACGATTACGAAAACAAGGACTTACTATTACATTTCCAATAGCACAATATTGAGATTCTCTTACCTCATAGAAATTTGCAAACCCTACTACTTCATTATTAAATAAAACAACAGTCGAATCAAATCTATCTTTTATTGTATTCTTTAATTGATCGATTGTTAAAGGAAAATCAGCTTTAGGAAACATAAAAAACAGTTCCTGCTTGTTTCGAGGTAATTTACAAACAGTTTCTAAATCGTCAAACGTAAAATCTCTATAAGTAAGTTTTTCTTTTTCCATAATAATCATGCTGATACCCTCCATTTCTTTTCTACATACAATATTATAACCGACTTTGCTATATAGATGCAAAGTATTGGGTGTCTCTTCGCCTGTAAAAAGAGAAAACGTATGACAGTGGGGAAATAACCGTTCTATTTCAGTCATAAGTTCTCTACCTATACCTTTATTCTGAAAATCGGGATGCACTATCAATTTACCAATATGACATACTCTATTTTCATCCATACGTCCCCTGACAGAACCTACAATCTGTCCATCATCTGATACGTATTTTAGAATAATGCCTGTCTGATACTCATCACAAATCTCATCCTGATTTTGCAACAAAGGGGGAAGATCGAATTTATTCATTCGTTCGGCCACCACCATAAAAGATTTCTTTTGCAAAGATAAAATGTTTACCAAATCATTTTCTTCAGCTTGCATGATATTAGTATGACTCATAATATTACAAATATACACTTTTCTAAAAACTAACAGAAGCATTGCATCCACTTTTTAGGAAATAATATATTAAGCATTAAATCCCGTTATATCCTTTCTCTTTAATCATCTTCATTCCCTCCCAAACTATTAATAGAAAACTTCTTCTTTATTAAGGATAAACTTCTTTTTGTCAAATAGAAAACTTATCTTTGTATAAGAGTAAACTATAAATGCAAGCTTTGATTATAAAAATGAAAGCTTTGTTTTTATAAACGCAAGCTTCAATTATAAAAACAAAAGTTGCATTTATAGTTTATAATTAATCAAAAGGAACTTTACTATTAGAAGAAAGGAAGTTTGCCTCTAATACAAAAGAACTTATCTATTAATACTTTAAACAATAGATGATATGGCAAGATATATCATAGAGGAGATGCCCGATCTTCAGAAAACAGGCAAAAGAATTACTTATCCTAAATTTGCGCGGATAGATAATACAAGCATAAAAGAGTTGGCGCAACGAGTAGGTGACGTCAGTGGATTCAGTGCAGGAGACATAGAAGGCGTACTACTTCAGACCGCCATTGAAATGGCGCATTTGATGGCAGAAGGACGCTCGGTAAAGATAGACGGAATAGGAACGTTTACTCCCTCTCTTACTTTAGGCAGAGACAAGGAGCGGGAAGATCCGGAAGAAGGGGGGAGTCATCGCAACGCACAAAGTATTTTTATAGGAGGTGTAAATTTCCGGGTAGACCGAGAAATGGTGAGAAATATCAGCGAAAGATGCCAACTGGAAAGAGCACCCTGGAAAAAGCAACGATCCTCTAATAAATTCACATCGGAACAACGACTGGCATTAGCTCTAAAGTATCTGGATGAACATCCCTTCCTGACCGTTTGGGAATATCGCAAACTAACAGGATTGTTGCAAACAGCAGCAACCAACGAACTAAGACAGTGGGGACATCAACCGGATTCTGGAATAGAAATCACAGGAAGAGGAGCACACAGGGTATATATAAAGAAAAAATAGTCGAACGAAGAGGATAACAGTATGAGAAATACCCCGAAAATAGATGAGAAATAACTGTTTTGAGGCCTATTTCACTAAAGAAACTATGAGAAATAGGCTTTCTCAAAACGTTTCCCATTCAGTAATTATCTGGTTATAAGATTATTATAAAATAATTATGAGAATATGAGAAATGAAAATCATTTTTCTTATTCTGGAGAAGCGATTGCACGAGAGAAAAAGACAAACTTACAGGCTTTTACTATGATGTCCGGCGAAACGCATAAACACCTGTGACAATCCTCCCTCCTGCCCTTGCAGCTGTACAAAGTTAAATTCGCGCAGCATCGGCATTCCTTTTATTTCGACTACACGGAGATTGCCAGCTACAAGCTCTTTATGCACCGAACGGATAGAAACAATTCCCATACAGTCCGTATGTTCCAAAAAAAGCTTGATACTCTCTGTACTACCGAGATACATCAATACATTAAAAGAAGAAAGTTTGAGATTATGTTGCAATAAGGCACGTTCAAACACATCTAATGTACCGGAGCCCCTCTCCCGCAAAACCAAAGGAATATTCAGCAAATCTTCCGGAGTAATCTCATCCGTGACAGCTAATTTACTCTGTGTATGCACCACGGCAACCAGTTCGTCTTGCAAAAATGGAGTATATTTCAGATTAGGTAAGCGGAAGATCCCTTCGACCAGTCCCAAATCAATCCGATGCTCTTGCAAGGCAGCTTCCACTCCCCGGGAATTTCCATTAATCAAAGAAAGATTGATTTGCGGAAACTTGGCTATAAAGTTCGCTAACAGAGGAGGAAGTACATATTGCGCAATCGTAGTACTGGCCCCCAATTTCAGTTCGCCGATATATTCATTATGCAACAGATGCATCTCATATTCTAATTGTTTATAATCGTCCAGGATTTTCTCGCTATGTTTCAGCAGCAATTCTCCGGCCTTAGTCAGTGAGATTTTGCTCCCTTGACGGTCGAATAAACGAGCTTGATAGTAAGTCTCCAGCTCCTGAATATGTTTGGTGATAGCAGGTTGACTGACAAACAATTCTTGCGAAGCCTTCGTAAAGCTTAGATTCTTCGCTACGCTCTGAAATACTTTTAAACGAAAATCGGACACGGCAATTATGATTAACAGTTAAGAAATCAATGACGAATAATGAATTACAGAAAGAATAAAAGCACAATAGTTATTGCAATTCTTCCGCTTTTATCCCCAACGCCTGCATGACAGGGAAAGCCAGCATATCCCATTTATAATCCACCGGAAGTTCGGGCTCATTCATACGGAATTGAATGACCTCTTTGCCTTTCACTTCATGCAAAGCATCAGTCACTTTCTTTCCATACTCCTCATTGAAAGAAATAACGATCATCCTTTTCACGTCTGCCGAATCGGAAACGATAGAGAGTAAATCCAAAAACAAATCTTCTCTTGACACCATTCCTTCCGACGGAACGCTGGCAAAAGAATATTCACCATAAGGGCTCTGAAACGCAACTCCATTCAATTCTTCCTGCAAATCGGAAGGTTGGCAATATTGCAATCGACTGGATTCTTTATCATACACAAAAAGAAATTGCACCTCGTTCTTCCCTTCTGTAATCCCTGCATCCAAGGTTATATAGGTGGTCAACATCGAAAGGTCTATCTCTTGTAAAGAACGATGCAAAGTTTCTTCAAAATATCCTTTTATATCTGTTATTACAAAATTCAAAAAAGCAGCGTCAATCAACACCACTGCTTCAGCAAGTTTTATTTGGGGCTTATCACTCATATACCATCTATATTATTACAGCGGATAAAGATACTACAATACTTTTATTTATCCACTTTTCAATATTTATTTTCTTTCATCACAGGCTAAGATTACACAAACAAGCGTATCAGGTAACAAATGATATTTTATAGCAAATTCGTCAGTTACTCCCAGATAAAAAGGTCATTTTGTCCTTTAACTCCTTAATACTCATGCTATTTTGTCATATTTTTATACTTGGCAAATCTTTTGCGCCCCTTTAGGTGTTATTAAAAACGTGAAATAAGAAAGGAGAACAAAGATATGAACTTTAACAATTTTACCATCAAATCTCAAGAAGCGGTACAGGAGGCCGTGAACCTGGTACAAAGCCGGGGACAACAAGCCATTGAACCTGTCCACATCATGCAGGGAGTAATGAAGGTGGGTGAAAATGTCACTAACTTCATCTTCCAGAAACTTGGCATGAACGGACAGCAGGTAGCTCTTGTTGTCGACAAACAGATCGACTCCCTGCCAAAAGTATCCGGCGGAGAACCGTATCTGAGTCGTGAATCTAACGAAGTATTGCAGAAAGCAACACAGTATTCTAAAGAAATGGGCGATGAGTTTGTTTCATTAGAGCATATCATACTAGCATTGCTGACTGTGAAAAGTACCGTCTCCACTATCTTGAAAGATGCCGGTATGACGGAAAAAGAATTACGCAATGCCATCAGCGAGTTGAGGAAAGGAGAAAAAGTAACGTCACAATCTAGTGAAGATACTTATCAATCATTGGAAAAGTACGCTATCAACCTGAACGAAGCTGCCCGTAGCGGAAAACTGGATCCTGTAATTGGACGTGATGAAGAAATCCGCCGGGTACTCCAGATATTGAGCCGCCGTACAAAGAATAATCCGATTCTAATCGGTGAACCGGGAACTGGTAAGACAGCAATCGTAGAAGGCTTGGCACATCGTATCCTTCGAGGAGATGTACCTGAAAACCTGAAAAACAAACAGGTCTATTCATTGGATATGGGAGCACTGGTTGCCGGTGCAAAGTATAAAGGTGAGTTTGAAGAACGACTGAAATCAGTTGTCAATGAAGTGAAGAAATCAGAAGGTGATATAATTCTGTTCATTGATGAGATTCATACACTGGTAGGAGCCGGAAAGGGTGAAGGCGCCATGGATGCTGCAAACATTCTAAAACCTGCCTTAGCTCGTGGAGAATTACGTTCTATCGGAGCAACAACCCTCGACGAATATCAAAAGTACTTCGAAAAGGACAAAGCTTTGGAGCGTCGTTTCCAAATCGTACAAGTGGATGAACCGGACAACTTGAGTACTATTTCTATCCTTCGTGGACTGAAAGAGCGTTACGAGAACCATCACCATGTGCGTATCAAAGATGATGCCATCATTGCAGCCGTCGAATTGAGTAGCCGTTATATTACCGATCGTTTCCTGCCGGATAAAGCCATTGACCTGATGGATGAAGCTGCAGCCAAACTGCGTATGGAGGTAGATTCTGTTCCTGAAGAACTGGATGAAATCTCCCGCAAAATCAAGCAGCTGGAAATCGAACGGGAAGCTATTAAACGTGAAAACGATAAACCGAAACTGGAAATCATCGGTAAGGAGCTTGCCGAACTTAAAGAACAGGAAAAGTCCTTTAAAGCCAAATGGCAGAGTGAAAAAACACTGATGGATAAAATCCAGCAGAATAAGGTTGAGATAGAGAATCTTAAATTTGAAGCAGAAAAAGCTGAACGTGAAGGTGACTATGGTAAAGTAGCCGAAATCCGTTACGGTAAACTTCAGGCTTTGGACAAAGAGATAGAAGATACTCAAAAGCAGCTACGTGATATGCAAGGCGATAAAGCCATGATTAAGGAAGAGGTAGATGCTGAGGACATTGCCGATGTTGTTTCCCGTTGGACAGGTATTCCTGTCAGCAAGATGCTGCAAAGTGAAAAGGATAAACTATTGCACTTGGAAGAGGAACTTCATCAACGTGTAATCGGTCAGGATGAAGCGATTGAAGCCGTGGCAGATGCCGTGCGCCGTAGTCGTGCCGGATTACAGGATCCGAAACGTCCGATTGGCTCGTTCATTTTCCTCGGAACCACCGGTGTAGGTAAGACCGAACTGGCGAAGGCATTGGCAGAATTCCTGTTCGATGACGAAACGATGATGACTCGTATCGACATGAGCGAGTATCAGGAAAAGCACAGTGTTTCCCGTTTAGTCGGAGCGCCTCCGGGATACGTAGGATATGATGAAGGCGGTCAGCTGACAGAAGCTATACGTCGGAAACCTTACTCTGTTGTCCTGTTTGACGAGATAGAAAAAGCTCATCCGGATGTTTTCAATATCCTGTTACAGGTATTGGATGACGGACGACTGACTGACAATAAAGGAAGGGTGGTCAACTTCAAAAATACAATCATCATCATGACTTCGAATATGGGTAGTTCTTATATACAAAGTCAGATGGAGAAGTTGCACGGTTCCAATAAAGAAGAAGTGATTGAAGAAACGAAGAAGGAAGTCATGAATATGTTGAAAAAGACGATTCGCCCGGAATTCCTGAACCGTATTGATGAAACGATCATGTTCTTACCATTGAATGAAAAGGAAATCAAGCAGATCGTACTCTTACAAATCAAGGGAGTTCAGAAAATGCTTGCCGAAAACGGAGTGGAACTGAAACTGACGGAAGGAGCATTGGACTTCTTATCTCAAGTGGGATATGATCCAGAATTTGGAGCTCGTCCGGTAAAGAGGGCTATTCAACGTTATCTATTGAACGATCTATCCAAAAAGTTACTTTCCCAAGAAGTCGACCGCAGCAAAGCAATTACCGTTGACGCTGGTGGAGACGGATTGGTATTCAGAAATTAAGAGTTTCCATTTAAATAGAATGCCGGTATGCTTGATAAGAAGCATACCGGTATTATTTATATCCCTGAATATGTAAATCTCCGGACTTCCGGTTGGCAATTCGGATGGCTCATTACCAAAACATAGGTACCCTGTTGAGGGATTTCCATAGTCAATGAAGGCAAAGCAAATTTATGTTTGCCTTTTAATTCTCCCTGTGAATCGTAAAGGAATACCATTGTACCTGCCAACAAACCTGTCAGGCATAATGTCCCTTTTTCATTGTCCAAACGGACGTTTACTTCTTTATTTGTTATTGTCTCCATACCCTATATCAAAAACCGTCTGCTCCCCTAGAAGGCTATTAAAAATAAAAAGCGTGGGAACTTACTACAATTATCCCCCCCTTGACGCTTTAGACATCTACTAGCTAAATCATGCAAAACAACTAATGTTCAACCACATATTTACATACATGGCAGAACACGAGCGTTTAAACATTATTCCTAAGTAGTTCAATATTGTCCAGATCTCAAGTCTTGAATAATATCTTTATAACGCTTTTGTTCTCTATTGTTATTCACCGTTCACTACTGCTATTCCCAAGAATAGTGAACAGCGACAAAGATACATAAAAAAGCATCATTATTTACAATATAAGTAGAAGATATTTATTTTAGTAAAAGATTACCCAAATAATACTAATTTTTTTCTGAACATACAAGTGTTTATACGAAAAAACATGATAAGCATTTAAAATGCTTATCATGTTCTCTATTTTTGATTAAATAAACGGTACAGATTATTCTGCAGCTGCTTCTTCCTTAACTTCACCTTCCGGTTTAAATTCTGTGATTCCATTAGAAATCAAGATGTTATACCAAGCTACCAATTTCTTGATATCTGCTACATATACGCGTTCACGATCAAAGTTTGGTAATACTTCAGCCAAGTATTCACGCAATTGTTCAGGAGTAGCCTTTTTCGGGTCGATAGAAGCCTGCGCTGATTTCTCTTTCTCTTTTATAGCTTCCAGCACATCATACAAAGGCACTTCTGCATCGTCCGTATACATTGCTATATCGGCCAAAGAAATAATTTTTTCATTACCATAAGCGGGGAAACGTTTCTTCTCAGCATTGACTGATTCAACAATCAACATATTTTTTCCTTGCG
>ULVJ01001548.1_pt1 | contig 10174 bp, 10 predicted proteins | sample 1959361 | NCBI WGS metagenome assembly ULVJ01 (sample SAMEA4835784, study PRJEB28245) | human gut metagenome | biome: gut microbiome; material: fecal sample | place: Denmark | collected 2008
ATTTAGATTTTGACATAAAAAATCCCCCTTAAGTAGATTTTGGCTATTTACCTTGTCTACTTAAGGGGAATCATATCAAGTTGCGAAAGCCGGAGCGGTCTCCTTTCTTTTTTGCAGGAAAAAATTTCTGCGAAAGATGTGCTTTTTCCGGCCTGCAGTTTTACGCCTGCCTGTCAGGACGTACTGAAGGCGCCGGATGGTCTGAAAGCGCCGAATATCCAGAAAGCGCCGGACCGCTGGAAACAGAATATCCATCCGGTATGGCGAAGGAAAAGTCGTCTGGAATCCGGGCCTCAAAGGTCATCTCCTTTCCAGTCAGAGGATGAGAGAAGGAGAGCCGGAAGGAGTGAAGGGACTGTCTGCCTATAAAGCGGTAGTCAGGATGGTAGAGAAAATCTCCGTAGAGAGGGTGGCCGATGTGCTTCATATGCACCCGGATCTGGTGGGTTCGTCCCGTCTCAAGAGAGAGAAGGATCAGGGAACAGTCCTTTTCCGGACAGTAATACAGCCTTTGATAGTGGGTACAGGCATATTCCCCCCGTTCCTCGTCCACACACCGCTCGATGGTAGAGCCGTCCGCCCGGGCAATAGGAGCGCAGACAGAGCCGGACTCCTCTGTTTTTCCGGACACAGCAGCCAGATACTGGCGGCAGATCTGCTTTTTTGCCACCATTTCTGAGAGAAGCGCAGCGCTCAGCAGGTGCTTGGTAATGATCAAAAGGCCGGTTGTGTCACGATCCAGACGGTTGACGGCCCGGAAGGTGAAGCTCTCTCCCTTCTGGGCAAAATACCAGGCGACTCCATTGGCCAGAGTATTGTAAAAGTTTCCCTGGGAGGGGTGGACCGGCATACCGGCCGGTTTGTCAATCACCATCAAATCCTCGTCCTCATAGAGAATGGTAAATTCCTGCTTTACAGGAACGATGTGTCCGGATGGGGAATCGTCGGGAACACGGATGGTGAGAAGGTCTCCTTCAGATAAAATTTTTGTCGTATACACAGGGGTTTCTCCCCCGGCTCCCAGACAGATTCCGCGATCCGTTTTTCTGAGACGGACGAGAAGACGCCGGGAGAACCCGCGCAGGCGCAGAAACTGTTCAATGGTCCTGCCCTGGTCCTGTTCTGTAATTTGATAAGTAAATGTCTGTTTCATGACACTGATTGTATCACAGGGGCGGCAGGCTGGCAAGGGCAGGAAGCTCCGGCTGTCTGTTTCTGAATAGGGCAGTTTCTGTCTGCATATAGTTTTAATAAGCTGGCAGGAAAGGAATGCAGTGAGAGATTGAAACAGGAAAGCAGACGAAAAGGAGCGAAAAGCCGGGAGATGAAAGGCGCGCTTTTGGGAATCGGCCTGGCCGCTCTGGCCGTATCCCTTCCGGGAATGGAAGCGGAGAAAACGGCTGCAAATCTAAAACAGCTCCTTTGCAGCAGCCTGGCAGAGCTTCCGAAAGGCACAGGGGAGGAGAAAGAACAGCCTTCCTTTTCCCTTCACGCCCAGTCGGCAGTTCTGATGGACGCAGAGACGGGGAGAATTCTGTATGAAAAGGATGGGGAGACGAGACGGCCCATGGCCAGCACCACAAAGATTATGACCTGTATTCTGGCTCTGGAGGAGGGAAATCCGGAGGATCTGGTGGAGGTTTCCGCCTGCGCGGCGTCTATGCCGGACGTGCAGCTGGGAATCAGGGAGGGAGAGAAGTATTATCTGAAGGATTTGCTGTATTCCCTGATGCTGGAATCCCATAACGATTCCGCGGAGGCGGTAGCAGAGCACATCGGCGGTTCGGCAGAGGGATTTGCGGATTTGATGAATCAGAAGGCCAGGGATATTGGCTGCGAGGATACCTGCTTTGTGACGCCTAACGGGCTGGATAAGGCGAGAGAGTCCGATCAGACGCCCCACTCCACCACAGCGGAGGATCTGGCCCGGATCATGCGGTACTGCATTCAGACTTCCCCCAAAAAGGAGGAATTTCTGGAGCTGACGAGAACGGCTTCCCACTCGTTTTCAGACGAATCGGGGAAACGCTCCTTTTACTGCGGAAATCATAATGCATTTCTAAATATGATGCCGGAAGCTCTGACAGGGAAAACAGGATTTACAGGAGCGGCCGGCTACTGCTACATAGGAGCGGTGAGAAAAGGGGAGAAGACGTTCATCGCTGCTCTCTTAGGGTGCGGCTGGCCGCCCCACAAAACCTGGAAATGGGAGGACATGAAACGCCTTTCCAGCTACGCCTTAAAGAAATATGAGTATCAGGAAATCTATGACAGCGCAAAGACGTTTCCGAAGGCCAGGGTGGAGAACGGAGTAAGAGACGCAGTTCCCCTGGAAATCAGGGGGAACGGCAGAAATTCCCTGCGGGTACTGATGAGGGAGGGGGAGAGGCCGGATGTGCGGTATGAATATCCGGAGAAGCTGTCCGCGCCGGTGAAACGGGGGGATCCGGTGGGAAGAGCCGATTACTATCTGGGAGAAACCCTGCTTTCCAGCTACCCGATTTGCGCCGCGGAGCTGGTGGAGAAGCGGACAATCTGGCTCTGCCTGAAAACGTGCCTGTCCAGGTGGATGAACGTCCCGGAAACTTCCATAAAAATCTTTCATTTCTTTTAAGTTTCAGCAAAACGCTTTATTTAATCAGAATATTTTGATATAACTAAAGATAGCAAATGAGAGCAAGGAGGACAATGGCATGGATGCGGGAATCAGCAGAGCTGAGGCGGCTGAACTTTTAAAGAAATATAATAAAGAACCCTTCCATATCCTTCACGGGCTGACCGTGGAGGGCGTGATGCGCTGGTATGCAGAGGATCTTGGCTACGGCGGAGAGAAGGATTTCTGGGGCCTTGTGGGGCTTCTCCACGATATTGATTTTGAATTGTACCCGGAGGAGCACTGCCTGAAAGCGCCGGAGCTTCTGCGGGAGGCCGGGATCTCTGAAGAGCTGATTCATGGCGTAGTGTCCCATGGATACGGCCACAGAGTGGAGGTGAAGCCGGAGCATGAGATGGAGAAGGTGCTTTATGCGGCAGATGAGCTGACAGGGCTCATCTGGGCCGCCGCTAAGATGCGGCCGTCAAAGAGCGCTAAGGATATGGAGCTTTCCAGCCTGAAAAAGAAATTTAAGGACAAGAAATTTGCGGCCGGCTGCTCCAGGGACGTGATCCGGGCCGGAGCCGATCTGCTTGGCTGGGATCTGGACCAGCTTCTGGAGAAGACGATTCTGGCCATGAGGGCCTGCGAGGACGAAGTGGGCAGACAGATGGAAGCATACAACGCATAGAAGGAGGACATACTCTTGAAACTTCTGACGATTGCCATACCGTGTTACAATTCCGCCGCCTATATGGAGCGGTGCATCGAATCCCTGCTTCCCGGCGGGGAGGAAGTGGAAATTTTGATTGTAGACGACGGTTCGCAAAAAGACAATACAGCAGAGATCGCAGATCAGTATGAGAAGAATTACCCGGGCATCTGCCGCGCGATCCACCAGGAGAACGGAGGCCATGGGGAAGCGGTTAACACTGGACTCAGAAACGCTCAGGGCATTTTCTTCAAGGTAGTGGACAGCGACGACTGGGTGAATGGGGAGGCCTACCGGGAGGTGCTTAACACGCTGCGCCGGTTCGCACATGAAAATCAGAGGCTGGACATGCTTCTGACCAACTTTGTCTATGAGAAGCAGGGAGCTAAGCGCAAGGCGGTGATGAACTACAGAACGGCTATTCCCAAGGACGAGCTGATCGACTGGAGCAGCGTCCGCATGTTTATGCTGGGACAGTATATTCTGATGCACTCTGTAGTGTACAGGACGGAGCTTCTCCGCGGCTGCGGCCTGGAGCTTCCCAAGCATACTTTCTACGTGGACAATATTTTCGTGTACCAGCCTCTTCCTCACGTAAAATCCATGTACTATCTGGACGTGAACTTTTACCGCTATTTTATTGGAAGAGACGATCAGTCTGTCAATGAGACGGTGATGATTGGCCGGATTGATCAGCAGATCCGGGTGACGAAGCTGATGTTGGGGTATTACGATGTGATGAAGATTCCCAACCGCAAGCTGCGCCGCTACATGATCCGCTATCTGGAGATTATGATGACTGTTTCCTCCATTCTGGCTATCCGCTCAGAGACAGAGGAAAATCTGGCGAAGAAAAAGGAACTGTGGCAGTATTTAAAGAAGCAGAACCTTCCTCTCTATATCCGCCTGCGCTGGGGATTTTTAGGACAAGGAGTCAATCTGCCGGGAAAGAGCGGCAGAAAGGTGTCTATTGCCTGCTATAAAATCTCTCAGAAATTCTACGGATTTAATTAAAACGGAGTTTACAGATTAATAGGATATAAAAAGACTGCCGGGTATCTGACGTTTTATCAGATATCCGGCAGCTGCCGTTTAAAGACTGTTATGTAAGCGATTTTATGGAGCTTCCTCTGGACAGCTACCGTATTAAAACGCCTTCCTGATCGTTTTCGCGGGACCTCTGAGCGCCCGGGGCGTAGACCAGCGGGTAAACGGCTCCGCATAACAGGAGAGCGCCGGCCACGTCAATAATGGAGTGCTGCTTTAAAAATACAGTAGACATACAGATAGAAACCATAAGGACGCCGGAAATCAGGCGCACGATCCGGTTGTTCTTAAACTGTTCGCTTCGGATGATTCCGATATGCACGGCCACAGAGTTATAAACATGAATGCTTGGGAACACGTTGGTGCAGGTGTCCGTGGCGTACAGAAGAGAGACGGCCTTTGCAAATATGTTCTTTTCCGGGTCAACGTAAGGCCTGAAATCAGTGCCGTTTGGAAAAAGAGTGCAGATTAAAAGGCTTAAGGTCATCCCTGTAAACAGAAGAATACAGATACGGTAATAGTCTTCCTTGTTTGTAAAAAAGAACCAGAGGATCACAGCCGCAATGTATGCGAACCAGAGAAAATAGGGGATGATAAAATATTCGTTAAAGGGAATCCAGTCATCCACCACGCTGTGCATTACATGATAGCGGGTCGTCACATGCTTTTCCAGATAGAGAAACCATGGAAGATAGATGGCAAAGTAGGCCATAATCCAGATGTGGCCGTATTTTTTGATTAGTTTTTTTAATGAACTCATATTCATCACTCCTCAATAAGGATACAGAATCATATTAACACGATTTTAATAACTTTGGGAGATTATAGCACATTCCGGAAGGGGGTTCAAGGGAGTTTAGAAAAGGTTAATAAAAATGTAAGCCCGGCTGGAGAACGGACCGGCCCGGAGACAGAAAGATATTTAGAAAAAAATAAAACCCTTGAAAAATCAAGGGTTTAAAAGTAGCGGAAGGGAGATTCGAACTCTCGACACTACGGGTATGAACCGTATGCTCTAGCCAACTGAGCTATTCCGCCGCACTGCTTAACGCTCTATTAAGATATCACGTTTCGATAAGAATGTCAACCTAAAATTGAATATTTTGACAAAATTTTTTTCGCATTCAGGAAAAACATAAATTTTCCTGCGATTTATTTATGAGCAGATATTTTCTTGTAAAAAGTTTTCTGTTATGGTATTCTATTCTATAGAAAATAAACAGAATAGAAGGGAGTATCTATTATGGCAAGAGGAGTTAGAAGAACGCAGAGCGAAATTATTAAGGCACAGTTAGAAAAACTGGATGAGAAGATTGTTAAGATAGAGGGAACGCTGAAAGGATTAAAGGCCGAGAAGAAGAAGTTAGAGGAGGAGTTAAAGAACTCTGAGCTGACGGCGATTGCCGAGTTTATCTCTGAAAGCGGCGTGACTGTAGAACAGTTAAAGAGCATGATTGAGAAGGAAAATCTGAACGCAGCTGAGTAGGCGCAGGAGAAACGAGATGATTTAAAAAATATCCATTTGAGTGCTTTGCCGCCTTAGATGGATATTTTTTATTTCACTGGAATTCTTTTTATTGGAATTCGTTCTTGCTTGGATTTTTTCTTATTTGGGACAGAATTTGCGGCGACAGGGGGGAACGATGGATATTCAAAAGAAAAAACGCGTTTATCAGGCGCGCTTCTTCATTTTTATGGCAGTCAGCGCGGGACTTTTGTGGTTTTACATTCAGTCGGAGAGATAGTACCAGGAAGGGCCGCACAGCATTTGGCAGCTGCTTCCGTATTTCTGGTTCGGTTTGACGATTGCGTGGGCGGTTCTGGTGTTTTATTATCAGAAGCTGACGCTGAAAAGCCAGAACACAGACGCTCTGACTGGAGGACCGAACGAGAGAGCCTTCCGTATGGCCGTTGAAAAGAGAATGCGGGAGGGCAGGGAAGCCTTTGCTTTTGCAGTGATCGATATTAAGAAGTTCAGCAGAATTGAAAACTGGTATGATCATGCGGTAGGCGATCAGGTGCTGAAGAGAGTATACGAAGCGCTTCGCTCCTGTGTGAAGGAAAACGAAGTGCTGTGCAGAGCCAGTGCAGATCAGTATTACCTTCTTTTGGAGGAGGCGGATCCGGAATCGCTTTTTAAACGGCTGCTGGCGCTGGATGATTCCGTATATTTTCTGGAGGATCTGCCGATTAAGGAAAAATTATTTCTGTCTATGGGAGCGTACCAGACCACAGGGGAGAAGGATACCTTTGCCCACGCGCTGGACTGCGCCAATTACTGCCGGAAGGAAAGCCCTGACTGCCATGATCGGAACAGCCATCTGGAAATCTATGGCTATACGTTCCAGGATCACCGGGACAGAGACCGAAGATACCACGAACAGGCGGAGAAGGCTCTGAAGGCAGGCCATTTCCGTATGTATCTTCAGCCGAAATACGAGCTGGAGCATGAGAGTCTGGCCGGAGCGGAGGCCCTGTTTCGGTGGATCGATCCGGAGAAGGGGATGCTTCCTCTGGGAGAATTTATGCCGCTTTTTGAGAAAAATGGCTTTGTGCGCCAAATTGACTATTTCATTTTCGAGTCTGCCCTGAAGCTTATTCAGAAATGGCTGGACAGCGGTGTGAAACCGGTAAAGATATCGGTCAACCTTTCAAAATCCCATTTCAGCAACCGGGAGTTTTTTGAGAACAAATTTCTGCCCATCTATGAAAAGTATCAGGTTCCCAAGGAACTTCTGGAATTTGAGATTTCTGAGAACACCATGTTAGACGGACAGTGGATGCTGATTGGCTTTGTCCAGAAGCTAAAGGACATGGGATTTTCCTGTTCCATGGACGATTTTGGCAGCGGCTATTCGTCCTTAAATACTCTGAAAAGTATTCCGGTTTCTACGGTTAAGCTGGATGGCAGGATGTTTGAGGAAACGGAGAAGGAGCGGGGAAAGATAGTGAGCAAAGGCATGATCCAGATTGCCAGAGAACTGCAGATCGAGGTGGTGGCGGAAGGCGTGGAGACCAGAGAGTATGTGGATTTCTTAAAAGAGCAGAAGTGTGATTTGATCCAGGGCTACTATTTTGGAAAACCAATGCCAGCCGAAGAATTTGAGAAGCTGATGCAAGGCTGAATGGTCATTGCTTATGAGACGAAGGCTCTGTGCGTGAAAATGCACAGGGCTTTTTATCTGCCCAGAGCCTGTGCAGGCAGATGCTGTGAAAAAATGAAAAACAGGTTGACAAACAGCGAAGATTAGTTTAAACTAACCAAAGTAAGTCAAGACTAACTACGGTAAATAGAATAAAAACAGGAAGAATGGAGTGGAACGCAGGTATGAACATATGGGAAGCGAAAGAGGGAGAGGAATATATTATAAAAGAGATTGCCACAGATGACGAGGAGCTGAACGCTTTTTTGTTTTCCCTCGGGTGCTACAGCGGAGAGCCGATTACTGTAATCGCCCGCCGAAGAGGAGGATGCGTGGTCTCTGTAAAGGATGCCAGATATAACATGGATGCTGATTTAGCGCAGGCTATTTCAATCTAGGATAGAGTGATTTCGATCACTATTTTTTATGAGTCTAGGTTAGTTTAAGCTAACTAAAAATGATAGAGGAGGAGCAGATGAGTGATGAGAATTGCATTGACAGGAAATCCTAACAGCGGAAAGACGACCATGTACAACGCGCTCACAGGGAGAAATGAGCGCGTTGGAAACTGGGCTGGCGTTACGGTGGAGAAAAAGGAAAGCCCGATCAAAAAAGCGTATTTTGACGGGGAGGAGGAGCTGACTGCGGTAGATTTGCCGGGAGCCTATTCCATGTCGCCTTTTACTTCTGAGGAGAGTATTACCAGCGCCTATGTGAAAAATGAAAATCCTGATGTGATTATCAACATTGTGGATGCGACCAATTTAAGCAGAAGCTTATTTTTCACCACACAGCTTTTGGAGCTGGAGATTCCAGTGGTGGTCGCTCTCAATAAAAGCGATATCACAGAAAAGAAAAAGACGGAAATTGACGTAAAAAGTCTGTCCCAGAGGCTGGGCTGTCCTGTTGTCCAGACCATTTCCACATCTTCTGGCCGGGACGGCCTGAAGGAGGTGGTCAATCAGGCGGCTGCCTTAAAAGGGCGGGGACAGACGGCTCCTTACCACCAGGAGGACATCGATCTGCAGGATAAAGCGGCAGTGGAAGCGGCAGACCGGGCGCGCTTTGAATTTGTAAACGGAATTGTAAAAGAAACAGAAAAAAGAAAGGTTTTTACAAAGGATAGAAATAAACAGGACAGAATTGACGCCGTACTCACCAGCAAATGGATTGGAATTCCTGTGTTTGCCGCCGTCATGTTCGGGGTATTTTACATATCACAGTCTACCGTTGGAACGTGGATTGCGGACTGGCTGGTGGGCTGGATTGAGGCGTTCCAGGGCTGGGCTGCAGGCCTGACAGAACAGGCCAATCCATTTTTACAGGCGCTTTTGGTGGACGGAATCATCGGCGGAGTAGGAGCGGTAGTCGGCTTCCTGCCTCTGGTAATGGTTATGTATTTCCTGATTGCGCTTTTAGAGGACTGCGGCTATATGGCCCGCGCTACGGTTGTTCTGGATCCGCTTTTTAAACGGGTGGGCCTTTCTGGAAAATCTGTGATTCCAATGGTGATAGGTACTGGATGCGCGATTCCGGGCATTATGGCGTGCCGGACGATCCGCAATGAAAGGGAGAGACGGGCAACAGCCATGCTGACGCCGTTTATGCCATGCGGAGCAAAGCTTCCGGTCATTGCCCTGTTTGCCGGAGCGTTTTTTGCAGACGCTTCCTGGGTTGGACCGGCCATGTATCTGGCGGGTATTCTGCTGATTTTTCTGGGAGCTTTGCTGGTCAATAAAATTACGGGATATAAGTACAGGAAATCTTTCTTTATCATTGAGCTGCCGGAATATAAAATTCCAAGCCTGAAGCGCGCGGTGCTTTCCATGCTGTCCCGCGGCAAAGCCTATATTGTGAAGGCGGGCACGATTATTCTTGTCTGCAATACGGCGGTACAGATAATGCAGAGCTTCAACTGGCAGCTCCAGGCAGTGGAGGAAGGGATGGAGCATACTTCCATTCTGGCGTCCCTTGCCGCTCCGTTTGCAGTGCTGCTCATCCCCCTGGGATTTGGAGTATGGCAGCTTGCGGCGGCAGCGATTACAGGCTTTATTGCGAAGGAAAATGTGGTCGGCACGCTGGCGGTCGTATACGGGCTGACTAACTTTATCGACACAGAGGAGCTGGCGCTGGTCGGCGGAGGAAATGAAGTGGCGATGGTTATGGGGCTTACGAAAGCGGCGGCCCTCGCTTACCTGACGTTTAATCTCTTTACGCCGCCCTGCTTCGCGGCGCTTGGAGCCATGAATTCTGAAATGCAGAATAAAAAATGGCTGTGGGGCGGCATCGCACTGCAGCTGTGCACCGGCTACACGGTCGCGTTTTTCATCTATCAGATAGGTTCCCTTATCACAACGGGAGCAGTTGGAGCCGGTTTTGTGCCGGGACTGGCGGCTGTGGCGGCGTTCGCTGCGGGATTGGCCGTGTTAATCAGAAAAAAGGAAAAGGCGTTTGGCGCAGAATACCGTCTGCACGCATAGGCATAGGATCGGAAACAGCCTGCATCTGGGAAGGGGTGCAGGCTGTTTCCTTATGAACAGATATGAACCGGCGCACAAAAGGCAGTGTCCCTTGTGCGCTGGCGCTGACAGCTGTTTTTGTATAACAAAAAAACCCTTGAACAATCAAGGGTTTCTAAAGTAGCGGAAGGGAGATTCGAACTCTCGACACTACGGGTAT
>ULVJ01028285.1_pt1 | contig 10158 bp, 8 predicted proteins | sample 1959361 | NCBI WGS metagenome assembly ULVJ01 (sample SAMEA4835784, study PRJEB28245) | human gut metagenome | biome: gut microbiome; material: fecal sample | place: Denmark | collected 2008
CCAAAGGAACGTATTCAGAATTTCAACGAATTTCGTATTCCATTAAATAAAGAAAAACAGAAACTTCAGGGAGCACGCTGCATGGCCTGCGGCGTCCCCTTCTGCCAGTCAGGTATGATGATCGGCGGAATGGCTTCCGGCTGCCCGCTGCACAACCTGGTTCCTGAGACAAATGATCTTGTGTACACAGGAAACTGGAAGCAGGCATTCCTTCGTTTAAACAAGACACACAGCTTTCCGGAGTTTACATCCAGAGTGTGTCCAGCACTTTGCGAAGCTGCATGTACCTGTAACCTGAACGGAGATCCGGTCAGCACAAAGGAGAATGAGAAAGCGATCATCGAGACAGCCTATGCAGAAGGATGGGTAAAACCGCAGATCCCGCCTGTCCGCACAGGAAAGACGATCGCAGTCATCGGAAGTGGTCCTTCCGGACTGGCAGCAGCACAGCAGCTGAACCGCCGTGGCCACAGCGTAACCGTATTTGAGAGAAACGACCGTATCGGAGGACTTCTCCGCTACGGCATTCCGAACATGAAGCTGGAGAAGAAGGTCATTGACCGCAGACTGAAGCTGATGGAAGAGGAAGGCGTGAAATTTGTTACCAATATCAATGTTGGTGTTGACATCACGGCAGAACAGCTTCTGAAGGATTATGACCGTGTCCTTCTCTGCTGTGGAGCTTCTCATCCGAGAGATATCAAGGTTCCGGGAAGAGACGCCAAGGGAATTTACTTTGCAGTGGATTTCCTGAAGCAGGTAACAAAAAGTCTTCTGGATACAGATTTTGCAAAATTCCCATATGAGCTTGCAAAGGGCAAAAATGTTCTGGTCATTGGCGGTGGTGATACCGGTAATGACTGTGTGGGAACATCCATCCGTCTGGGGGCGAAATCTGTAACACAGCTTGAGATGATGCCGCAGCCTCCTGCAGCAAGAACTCCTTCCAATCCATGGCCGGAGTGGCCGAAGGTCCTGAAAACCGATTACGGCCAGGAAGAGGCTATTGCAGTATTCGGCCATGATCCTCGGATCTATCAGACAACCGTTACCGAGTTTATCAAGGACAAAAAAGGAAATGTCTGCAAGGCCAAGATCGTAAAACTGAAAAGCGTAAAGGATGAAAAGACCGGAAGATTCAATATGGTACCGGTTGAGGGCAGTGAGGAAGTGATCCCTGCAGATGTGGTCCTTATTGCAGCCGGCTTCCTTGGCAGCGAGAAATATGTGACAGATGCCTTCCGTGTAGCGCTTACACCAAGAACTAATGTGGAAACAAAACCGGAGCAGTATGCAACAAGCGTAGATCGTGTGTTCACAGCAGGTGATATGCATCGTGGACAGTCCCTTGTCGTATGGGCGATCCATGAGGGACGTGAGGCTGCGAAAGCAGTGGACGAATCACTGATGAGCTATTCATATTTACAGTAAAATAACAGATACCAGGGGCAAAAGGTCAAAAAAACTGTTCGTGTTTCCGCGATAAAGCTTTTGAACTTTTGCCCCTTTTAAAAAATGGTTGACAAAGAATTGACCGATTGCTATAATTACGTCCATGAACAAGGGTGTTCTTCAGGAGCGGAAGCTCTCTGAAGTGCACCCTTTTTCTGATTTTGAGGGTAATTATTTTGTGTGATGAGGAAATAAAGGAGAGAATACTATGGGGAATTATACCAGAGAAGAGATTCTTGCAATGGCAGAGGAGGAAGACGTAGAGTTCATCCGCCTCCAGTTTACAGATATGTTTGGAACTCTGAAAAATATTGCGATCACAGCAAGAGAGCTTCCAAGAGCCCTGGATAACCAGTGCGTTGTATATGGCTCTCATATTGCGGGCATTGTGGGAGAAAAGGAGCCGGATCTGATCCTGTATCCGGATTATAATACTTTTTCAATTCTTCCATGGCGTCCTCAGCAGGGAAAGGTTGCAAGACTGATCTGTGATATGCGCCGTGCAGACGGATCAGAGCATGAGATGAGCTCCAGATATATTCTGAAAAAAACAGCGCAGGCAGCAGAGAAGGCAGGGTATACCTGTTATGTTGACCCGGAATGCGAGTTTTTCCTGTTTCATATTGATGATAACGGAATGCCTACAACGGTTTCTCACGAAAAGGCCGGATATCTGGATGTAAGTCCGGTGGACTTAGGCGAAAATGCAAGACGTGACATGGTACTGACTCTTGAGGATATGGGATTTGAGGTGGAATCCTCTCATCATGAGACAGCACCTGCACAGCATGAGATCGCCCTTCATTACGGGGAAGCACGTGAGATGGCAGACGAAGTTATAACCTTTAAGATGGCAGTAAGAACTGTAGCCAAACGTCATGGACTTCATGCGACATTTATGCCGAAGCCAAGACGGGAAGTAAACGGTTCAGCCATGCATATCCATTTTTCACTGTTTAAAAATGGAAAAAATATTTTCGTGGATCCGGAGGATCCGTCCAGATTAAGTGAAGAGGCATACTATTTTATCGGAGGTCTTCTGGCTCACAGCCGTGAGATGACTCTGATCACCAATCCGCTTGTAAATTCTTATAAGCGTCTTGTACCTGGATTTGATGCGCCTACAGAGCTGACATGGACGAGAAATAACCAGAATTCACTGGTAAGGATCCCGAGAGTCAATGGTGCTGATACCAGGATCGAGCTTCGAAGCCCGGATGCTGCATCCAATCCATACCTTGTTTTTGCGGTATGCCTGGCAGCGGGCTTGGATGGAATCCAGAAGAAGATCTATCCTACAAAAGCTTCTAATCGTTCTCTTTCCGAGTCGGATCAGAAGGAACAGGGTATCGAGAATTTACCGGAGAACCTGCGGGAAGCGATCACACTGTTTGAGGACAGCAGCTGGATGAAGGAAATCCTTGGAGAAGCTTTCTGCAAACAGTATGCGCAGGCAAAGAGAAAAGAGTGGTTGCGTTATTCCCAGGAGATTTCCGACTGGGAGATCGAGGAGTATCTGTATCGGATCTGATGAACGAGGCATAATGGGACGAAAGAGAGTGGCGGCTTATGAACACGAGTATCGTGATTGCATTACCGAAAATAGAAGATGCAAAAAAGATCCGCACAGTCCTTAACCGATATGGATTCACGGTGGCGGCAGTATGCAATTCAGGTGCCAATGCCCTTGCCAGTATCTCGGAGCTTGATGGCGGCGTTCTGCTTTGCGGTTATCATCTTCAGGATATGTACTACCGTGATCTTCTGGACTATATGCCGGATTATTTTGAAATGCTGCTTATGGCCTCCCGGGGAGTGATCAGTGAGGCGCCAACCTCCGTTTTATGTGTGGGAATGCCTCTGAAGGCCGGAGATCTGGTAAATACGGTGAGCATGATGATCTCTCAGATCGAAAGGCGCTGGAAAAAAGATAAGAAAAAGCCGAAGCAGCGTTCATGGAAAGAACAGAATTATATTTCAAATGCAAAGATGCTTTTAATGGAAAGAAATCACCTGAGCGAGGATGACGCATACCGCTATATCCAGAAATGCAGTATGGATTCCGGAACCAATATGGTTGAAACGGCCCAGATGGTTCTGATGCTTTTATATGATTCTGTGTAAAAAACAACAGGGCGGACAGAAATGATCTGCTCTGAATGCTTGATATCACACCGGATCGGGAAAAATTCCGCAGGGGATTTCCTGATTCGGTGAAACTACTTTGAATTGGAGGATGAGGGAATGGAATTTATGGATGGAATCTGTAAGACTAGAGAATGTGCCTGGGATGTGCTTCTTTCCGAGAGCATGAAAGACCAGGAAGCAACAGTGGAAGGTGCAATACACAGCATCCGTAATATGGGTGACGTGGCATTTGTGATACTTCGAAAAAAAGAAGGGATTTTTCAGACCGTATATGAAAACGACAAGACAAATGTTTCCATTCATGATCTGAAGGAGGCAATGTGTGTGCGTCTCACAGGAACTCTTCATGAGGAAGAAAGAGCGCCTCACGGAAGAGAACTCCGCATCAGCCATGTGGAGATCCTTTCCTCACCTGCAGAGCCTCTTCCGCTGGCCATCGACAAATGGAAGCTGAACACTTCCCTGGAGGCAAAGCTGAATTATCGTCCTATCGCCCTGCGTAATGTGCAGGAGCGTGCAAAATTCAAGATTCAGGAGGCTCTGGTGCGGGCATTTCGTGATTACCTCTATGAGAAGGGGTTCACCGAGATCCACACACCGAAGATCGGAGCCAGAGGTGCAGAGGGTGGTGCAAACCTGTTCAAGCTGAGTTATTTCCATAAACCGGCAGTTCTGGCACAGAGCCCGCAGTTTTATAAACAGATGATGGTAGGTGTTTTTGATCGTGTATTTGAGACCGGCCCTGTATTCCGTGCAGAGAAGCATAACACAAAACGTCATCTGAATGAATATACAAGCCTTGATTTTGAGATGGGCTATATCAACGGATTTGAGGATATCATGGAGATGGAAACCGGATTTCTCCAGTATGCGGTAGAACTTCTTAAGAAAGACTATGCTCATGAGCTTTTCATTCTGAAGGTGGAGCTTCCGAAGGTGGACAAGATCCCGGCAGTACGTTTTGACAAGGCCAAAGAGCTGGTAGCTGAAAAATATAATCGTAAGATCCGCAACCCATATGATCTGGAGCCGGAGGAAGAAGCGCTGATCGGAAGATATTTCAAAGAAGAATATGATGCTGATTTTGTTTTTGTCACACATTATCCGTCTAAGAAGCGTCCGTTCTACGCAATGGATGATCCGTCAGATGAGAAATTTACATTAAGCTTTGACCTTCTGTTCAAGGGACTTGAGGTAACTACAGGCGGACAGCGTATCCATGATTATCAGATGCTGAAGGATAAGATCGCAGCCCGTGGTATGGATGAAGAGGGTATGGAGCAGTACCTGGATACCTTCAAGCATGGAATGCCGTCTCACGGAGGACTTGGAATCGGACTGGAACGTCTTACCATGCAGATCCTCGGAGAAGAAAACGTTCGTGAGACCTGTCTGTTCCCACGTGATATGAACAGACTTGAGCCGTAATAAGGAGAAAAAAGATGGCAAAGATAATCGATGATGAAACAATGGAAAATGTCTGCATCCTTGCAAAGCTTTCTCTGACAGAGGATGAAAAGGAAAAAGCAAAAGAGGACATGCAGAAGATGCTGGACTATGTAGACAAGCTGGATGAGCTTGACACCTCTTCCGTAGAGCCCATGTCCCATATTTTTGAGGACGAAAACGTATTCCGTGAGGATGTTGTGACAAACGGAGATAATCATGAGGCAATGCTTGCCAATGCACCGAAGCAGAAAGAAAACCAGTATCAGGTTCCGAAAACAATTGGATAAGACAGGAGACAGGACATGGATTTGGGAAAATTAACCGCATTACAGCTTGCGGAAAAGATCAAGCAGCATCAGATAAGCGTCCTGGACGGTGTGAAATACGTATTTGATCAGATCGAAGCAAAAGAGGACAAGGTCCACGCTTATCTTGATACTTACAAAAAAGAAGCCTATGCAAGAGCAAAAGAGGTACAGAAGAGCATTGAGGATGGAACCTATACAGGACCTCTTGCCGGTGTACCTATTGCAATTAAGGATAATATCTGCATCAAGGGAAAAACAACTACCTGTGCATCAAAGATCCTTGAGAATTTTGTGCCGCAGTACAATGCCGAGGTTATTGACCGTCTGGAACAGGCAGGTCTTGTGATCATCGGAAAGACAAACATGGATGAGTTCGCCATGGGAAGTACCACAGAGACATCCGCTTACGGCGTCACCAGAAACCCGTGGGATCTGGAGCATGTTCCGGGCGGATCTTCCGGCGGTTCCTGTGCGGCAGTGGCAGCAGGGGAAACTTACCTGGCACTTGGCTCCGATACCGGCGGTTCCATCCGTCAGCCAAGTTCCTACTGCGGTGTTACCGGAATCAAACCGACCTATGGTACAGTATCCCGTTACGGACTGGTTGCCTACGCATCCTCTCTGGACCAGATCGGACCGGTTGGAAAAGATGTTGCGGACTGTGCGGCACTCCTTGAGATCATTGCCGGACACGATGCCAAGGACAGCACCTCCATGAAGAGAGAGGATCTTGATTTCTCCGCTTCTATGACGGATAAGATCGTGGGAATGAAATTCGGTGTGCCGAAGGAATATCTTTCCGAGGGCCTGAACCCGGAGGTAAAAGAGGCATTTATGAATACGCTGAAAAGCCTTACCGAGATGGGTGCAGTCGTAGAATTTTTCTCCATGAAGACAACAGAATATATGATCCCTGCTTACTACATCATTGCCAGCGCAGAGGCCAGCTCCAACCTGGAGCGTTTTGACGGCGTGAAGTACGGTTTCCGTGCAAAAGAGTACGAGGGACTTCATGACATGTATAAAAAGACAAGGACTGAAGGTTTCGGCGAGGAAGTAAAGCGTCGTATCATGCTTGGCTCCTTTGTGTTAAGCTCCGGTTACTACGATGCTTACTATCTGAAAGCACTTCGCACAAAAGCCCTTATCAAAAAGGAATTTGATCAGGCCTTTTCCAAATATGATGTTCTTCTTGCCCCGGCATCACCCTTTACGGCGCCGAAACTGGGAGAGAGCCTGAAAGATCCTCTTGCCATGTATCTTGGCGATATTTATACGGTAGCAGTAAACCTGTGCGGACTTCCCGGAATCACAGTTCCATGCGGAAAAGACGCAGCAGGACTTCCGATCGGGATCCAGATGATCGGTGACTGCTTCAAAGAAAACAACCTGTTCCGCGCAGCACACGCCTATGAGAAAAAACGCGGTGATTTCGGAACAGCAATGGAAGGGGGAGAAAAGGCATGAAACAGTATGAGACAGTCATAGGACTTGAGGTGCATGTGGAGCTTGCCACAAAAACAAAGATCTTCTGCGGATGCTCCACAGAATTCGGAGGCGCACCAAATACACATACCTGCCCGGTCTGCACCGGTATGCCGGGCTCTCTTCCGGTCCTCAACAAAAAAGTGGTAGAGTTTGCCATCAAGGCAGGTCTTGCGGCAAACTGTCATATCCATCAGTACTGTAAGTTTGACCGTAAGAACTATTTTTACCCGGATAACCCCCAGAACTACCAGATCTCTCAGCTGTATCTGCCGATCTGCTATGACGGAGCTGTTGAGATCGAGACTTCCGCAGGCAAAAAGACTGTACGTATCCATGAGATGCATATGGAGGAGGATGCCGGTAAGCTGATCCATGACGAGTGGGAAGACTGCTCCCTGGTTGACTACAACCGAAGCGGGGTACCGCTGATCGAGATCGTATCCGAGCCGGATATGAGAAGCTCCGAGGAGGTTATCGCATATCTGGAAAAGCTCCGCTGCACCATGCAGTATCTTGGAGTTTCTGACTGTAAGCTCCAGGAGGGCTCCATGCGTGCCGATGTCAACCTTTCTGTCCGTGAGGTGGGAAGTGAGACCTTCGGAACAAGAACAGAGATGAAGAACCTGAACTCCTTCAAGGCCATTGCGAGAGCGATCGAAGGAGAGAGAGAACGTCAGATCGAGCTTCTGGAAGAAGGAAGAGCCGTTGTACAGGAGACAAGAAGATGGGACGATAACAAAGAGTCTTCCCATGCTATGCGTTCCAAGGAGGATGCAAAGGATTACCGTTACTTCCCGGACCCGGATCTTCCGCCGATCCACATTTCCGATGCATGGATCGAAGAGCTGCGTACCTCCATTCCGGAGCTTCGTGAAGCCAAGATGGAGCGTTATCAGAAGGAGTATGAGCTTCCGGCTTATGATGCAGGGATCCTGACCGAATCCAGACATCTGGCAGGACTTTTTGAGGAGACAGCAGTTCTTCTCGGAAACCCGAAGAAGGTGGCAAACTGGTTTATGGTGGAGGTTCTCCGCCTGACAAAGGACAAGGGCCTTGATCCGGAAATGGTAAGCTTTACCCCGAAGCATCTGGCAGACCTTCTTTCCATGGTGGAGAAAAAAGAGGTCAGCGCACAGAATGCCAAGAAAGTATTTGAAAAAGTGTTTGACGAGGATATTGATCCGGTTGTATATATAGAAGAGAATGGTCTTAAGATCGTAGAAGATACAGGCCTTCTCACCGAAACTGTGAAAAAGATCGTAGATGCAAACCCTGGACCGCTGGCAGAGCTTCTGGGCGGCAAGGATAAGGTTATGGGATTTTTTGTAGGACAGCTGATGAGAGAGCTGAAAGGCAAGGCAAATCCTGACAGCGTCAGAAAAGCACTGGCAGAGGAAATTGAGAGAAGGAGATAAAATACTATGGTTACAGTAAATCAGAATTATTTAAAACTTCCGGGAAGCTATCTGTTTTCCAATATCGCAAAGAAGGTAAGCGCATATAAGGAGGCCAATCCGGAATTTAAGGATTCTGTGATCAGTCTTGGAATCGGTGATGTGACACAGCCCCTTGCACCGGCAATCATCGATGCCCTTCATAAATCCGTAGACGAGATGGCACACGCAGAAACCTTCCACGGATATGCTCCGGATCTCGGATATGAATTCTTAAGAAGTGCCATTGCAAAAAATGATTATCAGTCCAGAGGCTGCGACATCAGCGCAGACGAGATCTTTGTTTCCGATGGAGCAAAAAGTGATTCCGGAAACATCCAGGAGATCTTCGGACTGGATAACAAGGTTGCAGTCTGCGACCCGGTTTATCCTGTATATGTAGATACCAACGTTATGGCTGGACGTACTGGTCTTTATAACAAAGAGCGTGAGAACTTTGACGGTGTGATCTACATGCCCTGCAAAGAGGAGAATGGTTTCCTTCCGGAGATTCCGGCAGATGAGGTACCGGATCTGATCTATCTCTGCTTCCCGAACAATCCCACCGGTGGTGCGATCACAAAGGCAGCTCTTCAGGAGTGGGTCGACTACGCCAACAAAAACGGCTGCGTGATCATCTATGATGCAGCATATGAGGCATATATTTCTGAGGAGGATGTCCCGCACAGCATTTATGAGTGCGAGGGTGCGAGAACCTGTGCCATCGAGCTTCGAAGTTTTTCCAAAAATGCAGGCTTTACAGGCGTTCGTCTTGGCTTTACCGTTGTTCCGAAGGAACTGGTGCGTGATGGTGTAGAGCTTCACAGTCTCTGGGCAAGACGTCACGGAACCAAGTTTAACGGTGCTCCGTACATTGTACAGAGAGCAGGCGAGGCTGTTTACTCTCCGGAGGGAAAAGCACAGCTGAAGGAGCAGATCGCTTATTACATGCGTAATGCAAAGACGATCCTGGAGGGACTTTCCGCAGCAGGATTTTCCGTGTCCGGTGGAAAAAATGCTCCATACATCTGGCTGAAAACACCGGATCAGATGACCTCCTGGGAGTTCTTTGATTATCTCCTTGAGAAAGCACACATCGTAGGAACACCAGGTTCAGGCTTTGGTGCACACGGCGAGGGATATTTCCGTCTGACTGCATTCGGAAGCTATGAGAATACACTGGAAGCAATTGAGAGAATTAAAAATCTGTAATATGAGTATAAATTGCGGAGCAGGTCTTTGGAAAAGAACTGCTTCGTTTTTTGATCGGATCAAAGAAGTATCCTGCTTCAATTGCGAATAGAAGCTCCAGACAGGGTTGCGAAAAGCAATAAACAGCGGGAAAAATTTGCCTGTAAGTTAATTTGCAAAAATAACAATAAGGATTGCGAAAATTTATCATATCATTTATAATTGTACAGGAAGTAAGGCACAGGCCGCAGAAAGCCTGTGTTCATAAAATTTCACAATTTACGCAATCACGAAAGGGGATTTTATCATGGGTATCAGAAGAGTAGAAAATATGTGCGGCGGTAAAGGCCATGTGATCATCAAAGACATTCTTGAGGGAGACGAGCTGAAGGGAAAATGCGGACTTTACGCACAGGTTACCATCGAAAAAGGATGTTCTCTGGGATACCATGAGCATCATGGCGAGACAGAAATCTACTATATCTTAAGCGGTGAAGGCGAGTACGACGATAACGGCGTGAAACGTCCGGTAAAGGCTGGCGACATCACCATCACACCAGATGGAAAAGGACACGGTCTTACCAATACAGGCGACACAGATCTTGTGTTTATGGCACTGATCATTTTTGACTGATCCATATAGAAGAAAACAGAAGTGAGACAGAAGGGCGGCCTTTTTGAAGAGGCTG
>ULVJ01025520.1_pt1 | contig 10086 bp, 8 predicted proteins | sample 1959361 | NCBI WGS metagenome assembly ULVJ01 (sample SAMEA4835784, study PRJEB28245) | human gut metagenome | biome: gut microbiome; material: fecal sample | place: Denmark | collected 2008
ACAAAGTACCTTAAAAAATGAATAAGGTTTATACAGTTATATAAAACCGAAGGGGGAGTTTATGAGTCCATCAACTATAACCATCCTGTTTCTCTTGTTTGCAATTGTAATGTTTGTAATGGAGAAGATCCCGCTGGGGGTAACATCCATGATCGTCTGTGTAGGTCTGGTTGTTACTGGGGTTCTGGATGCGAAGACGGCATTTGCCGGTTTTATTGACAGCAACGTAATTCTCTTTGTGGCAATGTTTATTGTAGGCGGTGCATTTTTTGAAACGGGTATGGCCAACAAGATCGGCGGTATTGTTACAAAATTTGCCAAATCCGAAAGGATGCTGATCGCAGCAGTTATGATCATCGTAGGTGTGATGAGCGGCGTTCTTTCAAACACTGGTACAGCAGCAGTACTGATCCCGGTTGTGATCGGTATTGCAGCAAAATCCGGTTACTCCCGTTCCAGACTGCTGATGCCTTTGGTATTTGCGGCAGCTATGGGCGGCAACCTTTCACTGATCGGAGCGCCGGGCAATATGATCGCCCAGAGTGCTTTATCAGAGATCGGACTTGGCTTTGGATTTTTTGAATATGCCATTGTAGGACTTCCGATCCTGATCTGTGGAACACTTTTTTATACCACACTTGGTATGAAGCTTTTACCGGACAGGCAGCCAAAAGATGACGGGGCGTTTGATACCACAGCTGATTACAGCAATGTACCGGCCTGGAAGCAGAAGCTTTCACTGGTGATCCTGTTGCTTACCTTACTGGCTATGATCTTTGAAAAGAAGATCGGCATCAAGCTGTATGTTTCCGGATGTATGGGAGCTCTGGCACTGATCATTACCGGTGTTATCTCTGAGAAACAGGCATTAAATTCCATTGATTTAAAGACCATTTTCTTATTCGGTGGAACCCTTTCACTGGCAGCAGCCCTTGAAAAAACAGGTGCCGGTGAGATGGTAGCAGAGAAGGTAATGCACCTGTTAGGTGAAAATCCTTCACCTTATGTTTTAACTTTTGCAGTATTTATGCTTTGCTGTATTATGACAAACTTTATGTCAAATACAGCAACTACAGCACTTTTAGTTCCCATCTGTGTTTCCATTGCACAGGGAATGGGAGCAGATCCAAGAGCCGTACTTATGGCCTGCGTTATCGGTGGCTCCTGTGCTTACGCAACACCCATCGGAATGCCGGCAAACACCATGGTACTTGGAGCAGGCGGTTACACTTTCTTAGACTATACAAAGTCAGGACTGCCGCTTATCGTGATTGCGACCATAGTCAGCATGATCATTTTACCGATTGCATTTCCATTCTTCCCATAAGTTGTTTTATGGGAACATGAAATAAAAGCAATAAAACAAACATTACATATTATTAAGACAATTCAAAACATATTATAAGGAGGCTTAAACATGAGCAGAACAGAACAGGTAGAGCAGCTTACCAATTATATGGCGCACTTTGTTGCCCATATCGGTAAGAAACTGCCAGATGACATTATTGCCAAGTTAGATGAACTGGCAGAAAAGGAAGACAGCCCATTATCAAAAGTAATTTATCAGACCATGAAGCGCAATCAGGATCTGGCAGTAAAATTAAACCGTCCTTCCTGTCAGGATACAGGTGTCCTTCAGTTCTGGGTAAAGTGCGGAACCAAATTCCCACTGATCGATGATCTGGAAGTACTGTTAAAAGAGGCTGTTGTAAGAGCAACAGTAGACGCGCCTCTTCGCCACAACAGTGTAGAGACTTTTGATGAGTACAACACAGGCAAGAACGTTGGCAAGGGAACTCCTACTGTATTCTGGGATATTGTTCCAAACAGCGACAAATGTGAGATCTACGCATACATGGCAGGCGGCGGCTGCACCCTTCCTGGAAAAGCTATGGTATTAATGCCAGGCGCAGGATACGAAGGTGTTACCCGTTTCGTACTGGATGTTATGACCTCCTATGGTTTAAATGCATGTCCTCCACTGTTAGTTGGTGTTGGTGTTGCAACTTCCGTAGAGACAGCAGCTCTTCTTTCCAAGAAAGCCCTCATGCGTCCTTTAGGAAGCCACAATGAAAATGAGAGAGCTGCAAGTATGGAAAAACTTCTGGAAGACGGAATTAACGAGATCGGCCTTGGACCGCAGGGTATGGGCGGAAAGTACTCTGTTATGGGCGTACATATTGAAAATACGGCAAGACATCCATCTACCATTGGCGTAGCAGTAAACGTAGGATGCTGGTCCCATCGCCGCGGCCACATTATTTTCGATAAGGACCTTAACTATACAATTACAACTCATTCGGGGGTGACTTTATAATGTTAGAGATCAAAGATGGAAAGAAAATTTTAACAACACCAATCAGTGACGAAGATTTAAAAGATATCCATATCGGTGACATTATTTACTTAAATGGTAACTTAACAACCTGCCGTGACGTAGCTCACCGCCGTCTGGTAGAAGAACACAGACCACTGCCTGTAGATGTAAGAAACAATGCCATTTTCCACGCAGGCCCTATCATCCGTCCTTTAGGAGATGACAAGTTTGAAATGGTTTCCGTAGGACCGACTACCAGTATGCGTATGGAAAAGTTTGAGAAGGAATTCGTAGAGCAGACCGGCGTAAAAGTGATCGTAGGAAAAGGCGGTATGGGACCAAACACCGAGTACGCATGCAAGAACTTTAAAGCCATCCACTGTGTATTCCCTGCCGGAAACGCAGTAGTAGCAGCAACTGAAGTAGAAGAGATCGTCCGTGCAGAGTGGCGTGACCTGGGAATGCCTGAGACCTTATGGAACTGCCGTGTTAAGGAATTCGGACCACTGATCGTATCCATTGATACAGAGGGAAGAAACCTGTTTGAGGAAAATAAGGTTGCATTCAATGAGCGCAAGGAAAAGGTTTACGAAGAGATCTGCAAGCATGTAAGCTTTATCAAGTAATGTAATGAGTGCGCAATAAAAACCTGCCATCTCTCCTGCGGCGTAGTGAAAACGACTCGCGGCAGGAGCGGTGGCATTTTTTGCCTTAAAATTTGTTAATAAACCATTTTTAATAAAAGGAAACACTTGCCATTTGACAAAAATATCACTATAATATAAACGGCAATATTTCTGTATTTTATAAGAAAGCGCTATTTTTATGTGCTTTCCGCTAAATACTGTAAACTTAAGAATGATGGAGGACTGGAAAATGAGTAATTCAGCACAAACTTCAGCAAGCAGCCGTATTGCAGCCCTGCTTGATGAGAACAGTTTTGTTGAAGTCGGAGCCTATATTGCGGCTAGAAATACTGACTTTAATATGACTGAGCAGGAAACACCGGCTGACGGTGTAGTTACCGGCTACGGTACCATCGGCGGATGCCTGGTATATGTATACAGCCAGGATGCTGCTGTACTGGGCGGTTCCATGGGTGAGATGCATGCAAAGAAGATCTGCAACATCTACTCTATGGCAATGAAGATGGGAGCACCTGTTATTGGTCTGGTAGACTGTGCAGGACTGCGTCTTCAGGAAGCAACTGACGCACTGGATGGTTTTGGAAAGCTGTATTTAAGCCAGACAATGGCATCTGGAGTAATTCCTCAGATTATGGCAATTTTCGGTACCTGCGGCGGCGGTATGGCTGTATCTGCAGGTATGGCAGATTTCACCTTCATGGAAGATACTTCTGCAAAACTGTTTGTTAACTCCCCAAATGCCCTGGAGGGCAATTACAAGGCAAAATGTGATACTTCTTCCGCTAAGTTCCAGGCAGAAGAGTCTGGTCTGGTTGATTTCACAGGTGATGAAGCATCTGTATTATCACAGATCCGTACACTGGTATCTATCCTGCCTTCTAACAATGAAGAAGATCTGTCTGAAGTTGACTGCACAGACGATTTAAACCGTATGTGTGCTGGTATCGAAGGATACACCGGAGATACTGCTGCAGCTTTACAGATGATCTCTGACAATAACTTCTTTATGGAAGTTAAGAAGAACTACGGCGCTTCTATGGTAACCGGATTTATCCGCTTAAACGGAAGCACAGTAGGATGTGTAGCTAACCGCAGCGAAGTTTACGAAAACGGTGAGAAGGTACAGACCTTAGAGGCAGCTCTTTGCGGAAAAGGCTGTGAGAAGGCAACTGATTTCATCAATTTCTGTGATGCATTCAGCATTCCTGTTCTGACTTTAGTAAATGTAAACGGCTACCGTGCAACTATGTGCAGCGAAAGAAAGATCGCTAAATTAGCAGCTAAGCTGACCTACGCATACGCTGATGCAACTGTACCGAAGGTAACTGTCGTTGTTAAGAATGCACTGGGAAGTGCAGGTCTTACCATGGGCAGCAAGAGCCTGGGCGCAGACGTTGTTTATGCTTGGCCAAATGCAGTGATCGGAACTATGGATCCGGCAGAAGCTGTTAAGATCATGTATGCAAAAGAGATCGAAGCTGCAGATGACGCAGTTGCAATGATCAAAGAGAAAACCGCTGAATATACCGCTCTGCAGTCCGGCGCTGTTGCTGCTGCAAAGAGAGGTTATGTAGATGACATCATCAAGGCAGAAGAGACCCGTCAGAGAGTGATCGCCGCTTTTGAGATGCTGTACACAAAAAGTGAGGACCGTCCTTCCAAGAAGCATGGCACGGTTTAAAGAGAGGTGACATGTATATGAGACGATTTGTAAAGAGAATGGCAGCAGCAGTTCTTCTGTCCGCCTGCCTGGTAAGCCTTTCTGGCTGCTCCTCTAACCAGGATACAGCAGAGACTGATTCCACCATCAGCATGGACGGAACTCCTGTAGATGATTCAATGGCTCAGTCCATTATGCTGTCTGCAGCACAGACTTTAGGCGTACCAAAGGATCAGCTGATCGTTCAGAAAACTCTGGCAGAGTCAACAGGCGATGCGACTACAGCAGCTATTTATGAGGCTCAGCTGGAAGTTCGCGAGGATATGGGCGAATTAAAGAATGTAAACATGGATGAAGGTTCTGTTGTTCTTCTGGCAGATGGCAGCTATACGGTTGTGATCCCGGTTGACTTTACAGAGGGAACCAAGAAATATGTGATGAACATCAATATGGCTACCCAGCAGATCCAGGCTGAGTTTACAGATATGTCCGCAGGCGTTGTAGAAGATACTTCTATGGGTGCTCTGTTAAAGACAGCTACTGTATACACCATTATTGGTATCGGCACTGTATTCCTTGTTTTAATTTTCATCAGTATCCTGATCTCATGCTTCAAATACATCCATGCATGGGAAGAAAGCAAGAAGAAAGCAGCAGCACCTGCTCCTACACCAAAGGCAGCAGCACCTGCTGTTAAGCCAGTAGCAGCAGCACCGGCAGTAACCGGTCCTGATCTTTCTGATGATGCAGAATTAGTAGCTGTTATGACTGCTGCTATTGCAGCATATGAAGGCAGCGCTACATCTAACGGTCTGGTAGTACGTTCTATCCGCCGTGTAGGTCTGGGAAGATAATCACTGCACATTCAGGTTAGAAAACCTGTGTGCTTATACAACAAGTAGGAGGAAACAAACTATGAAGACATATACCATTACAGTAAATGGAAAAGCATATGCAGTAACCGTTGAAGAAGGCGCAACAGCAGGCGCACCAGTAGCAGCAGCTCCAGTTGCAGCTCCGGCAGCAGCACCTGCACCAGCAGCAGCACCTGCACCGGCAGCAGCACCAGCAGGCGCAGCAGGTTCCGTTCAGGTTACCGCTCCAATGCCAGGTAAGGTAGTAGCAGTTAAGGCTTCTGTAGGACAGGCAGTAAAGAAGGGCGAAGTTGTCCTGGTTCTGGAAGCTATGAAGATGGAGAACGATATCGTTGCTCCAGAAGATGGTACAATTGCCAGCATTAATGTAGCAAACGGCGATGCAGTTGAGTCCGGCGCTGTTTTAGCTACTCTGAACTAGTCAACAAGATGGATCCCTTAATTTAAGGATTCCATTATGGAGGTAACATTATGGATTTTGGCAATTTGGTATCAAACCTGCTTGGCCAGATGGCGTTTTTCCATCTGTCAGCAGGAAACTACATTATGATCGGTGTGGCGCTAGTCTTCTTATACCTGGCTATTGCTAAGGGATTTGAGCCGCTGCTGTTAATTCCGATCGCATTTGGTATGCTGCTTGTAAATATTTATCCGGATATCATGTATTCTCCGGAGCAGACTTCAAACGGCGTAGGCGGTCTGCTGTATTACTTCTTCACTCTGGATGAGTGGAGTATCCTTCCATCCCTGATCTTCATGGGTGTAGGTGCAATGACAGACTTCGGTCCGCTGATCGCAAACCCAATCAGCTTTTTAATGGGTGCTGCAGCTCAGTTAGGTATTTACTCTGCATATTTCTTCGCAATCTTATTAGGATTCTCAGGAAAGGAAGCAGCTTGTATCTCCATCATCGGTGGTGCAGACGGCCCTACTTCCCTGTTCCTTTGCAGTAAGTTAGGACAGACCCAGATCATGGGACCGATCGCTGTTGCAGCTTATTCTTATATGGCTCTGGTTCCGATCATCCAGCCGCCATTTATGAAGCTTCTTACTACTGATAAGGAGCGTAAGATCAAAATGTCCCAGCTTCGTTCTGTATCCAAGCTGGAGAAGATCTTATTCCCGATCATCGTTACTATCGTTGTGTGCCTGATCCTGCCATCTACTGCTCCGTTAGTAGGTATGCTGATGTTAGGTAACCTGTTCCGTGAGTGCGGTGTTGTAAAACAGCTTCAGGAGACTGCTTCTAATGCAATGATGTACATCGTTGTTATCCTGCTTGGTACTTCTGTAGGTGCAACCACCAGTGCAGAGGCATTCTTAAATGCAACTACTATCAAGATCGTTATTTTAGGTCTGGTAGCATTCTGTGTGGGAACCATCGGAGGCGTTCTCTTAGGAAAGATCTTATGCAAGGTAACTGGCGGAAAGATCAACCCACTGATCGGTTCTGCAGGTGTATCCGCAGTTCCTATGGCAGCCCGTGTATCCCAGAAGGTTGGTGCTGAATATGATCCTACCAACTTCCTGCTGATGCATGCAATGGGACCAAACGTTGCAGGTGTTATCGGTACTGCAGTAGCAGCCGGTACCTTTATGGCAATTTTCGGTGTATAAAAACCAACATTTACTGCACCCGGTGCTGTTTGCAGACCGGGTGCCTATAAGGAGGATTTAAACTATGGCAGAGATAGAGAAGAAGCCAGTAAAGATCGTGGAAACCGTCCTTCGTGACGCTCATCAGTCTTTACTTGCTACCAGAATGACTACAGAGCAGATGCTGCCGATCGTAGACAAGATGGATAAAGTTGGCTACCACGCAGTAGAGTGCTGGGGAGGCGCTACATTTGATGCCTGCCTGCGTTTCTTAAAAGAAGATCCATGGGAGCGTTTAAGAAAGTTAAGAGACGGCTTTAAGAATACAAAGCTGCAGATGCTGTTCCGTGGACAGAATATTCTGGGATACAACCACTACGCAGATGATGTAGTTGAGTATTTCGTGCAGAAGTCTATTGCAAATGGTATTGATATCATTCGTATTTTCGACTGCTTAAACGATATCCGTAACCTGGAGACTGCTGTAAAGGCAACAAAGAAGGAAAAAGGACATGCTCAGATCGCACTGTGCTACACCTTAGGTGATGCTTATACTCTGGATTACTGGAGAGACATTGCTAAGAGAATTGAAGACATGGGAGCTGATTCCCTGTGTATCAAGGATATGGCAGGTCTGTTGACTCCATACAAGGCTACTGAGTTAGTTAAGGCCCTGAAGGAAGGAACCACACTTCCGATCGACCTGCACACCCACTATACTTCCGGTGTTGCTTCCATGACCTATATGAAGGCTGTAGAAGCAGGCTGTGATATTATCGACTGTGCAATGTCTCCACTGGCACTTGGTACCAGCCAGCCAGCAACTGAAGTTATGGTAGAGACCTTCCGCGGTACTCCATACGATACAGGATACGATCAGAAGCTTTTAGGCGAGATCGCTGCTCACTTCCAGCCGATCCGCGAGGAAGCATTAAAGACCGGTCTGTTAAATCCAAAGGTATTAGGCGTAAATATCAAGACTCTGCAGTATCAGGTACCTGGCGGTATGCTTTCCAACCTGGTTAGCCAGTTAAAGGAAGCTGGACAGGAAGACAAGTATCAGCAGGTTCTGGAGGAGATCCCGAGAGTACGTAAAGACTTTGGTGAGCCACCTCTGGTTACACCTTCTTCCCAGATCGTTGGTACCCAGGCAGTTCTTAACGTATTAATGGGCGAGCGCTACAAGATGGTTCCAAAGGAATCCAAGAAGATCATGCTTGGTGAATTTGGCCAGACTGTTAAGCCATTTAATCCAGAAGTACAGAAAAAGATCATCGGTGATGAGACTCCAATTACCTGCAGACCTGCAGATTTAATTGCACCTCAGATGCCTCAGTTCGAGAAGGAATGCGCTCAGTGGAAGCAGCAGGATGAGGACGTATTAAGCTACGCCCTGTTCCCAAATGTTGCCAAGGAGTTCTTCCAGTACAGAGAAGCTCAGCAGAAGAAAGTAGATGCTACTGTAGCTGATAAAGAGAATAAGGCTTATCCAGTGTAATTTTGGTATATCCGGAATAAGATAAGTATGGAACGCGTCCCTTTGTGGGGCGCGTTTTTTGTGTTAGTTTTTTGCCGCTGCATCTGGCGTAAATCTGTTGGAGATGGTACACTGATATACCAGAAGATGTTTTGTCCAATGAGGAGGGGGAACATGCTGAAAGTATTGATCGCAGATGATGAAGAAAAGATCTGTCAGCTGATCATAAAGCTGATCAACTGGGAAGAAATGGGGTTAAAAATAGCGGCAACTGCTTCTAATGGTATTGAGGCATTAGAGCAGGCAAAAATCTGTAAACCGGAGATTCTGATCACAGACATACGGATGCCTGGAATTGATGGGATGGAACTGATTAGGAAAGTAAAAGAAAAACTGCCGGATACAGAGATCATCATAATCAGTGGATACAGGCATTTTGAATATGCCCAGACGGCGATCCGTTATGGTGTGAGAAATTATCTCTTAAAACCTATTAAAAAAGAGGAATTACGGGATACCTTACAAAAGATCGCAGATATTTACAGGGAGAAAAATGAACAGTTAAATTTTGAAGAAAGAGTCCGCCTTGCCTTAAAAAATGATGCAGGAAAGCTGCGTACCAGTTTTATTTCCCGTATGATCTACGGAGACCGGGAGCGGGAAAATATTATCAGCCTGAAAGAACTGAACAATCAGTATCATTTCCATTTCCGTGAGGGAGTGTTCCAGGTTGCAGCCATCAAATTTGACCATGTAAACCACAATGACAGCTGTATTTCCTTCCTGGCAGACAAGGCAGCAGGCCTGGCGTTACAGTATCTGGAACCGGTATGTTTTGACCATGAGGTTTATGCAGAGTTTTCTACCTTTTATCTTCTGCTGAATTTCGGGGAAGAAGAGAGTAAAAATGTGCGGAAAAATGTGCGCCAGATGCTGGATGAACTGAAAGCCCAGGAAAGTATCTTAAATGGAATGAGTGTTACCATAGGAATGGGAAGCATGGTAAACACAGCGGGCAGTATCAAGAAGTCTTTTCTGGACGCTGTATTTATGATAAAGCAGAGGCTTCTTTTAGGAACCGGGCGGATGCTGGAAATGGATGAAGCACAACAGAGAAAAAACTCTGATTTTATAAACAGTGAGGCATTTTACCGTTTTAACAGGGAAATGGAACGGGCAGTCGAAGCTTTAAATGTAGTGGAGACAAGGCGGACTATTGAAGGTCTGCGGGATGTATTAAAGAACTATCCGGGGATCACCGGTTATGAGATCCTGCAGATGACTAAGGAGGCCTGCAATCATTATTTGTTTTGCATGAAGAGCAGGGGGATCCGTGTGGACAGTGAAGCTAAATTTGTGGAAGAATTCAGTAAAGACGCAGGGGAATGTGCAGATATAGAAGAACTGTTCCGCCTTTTAGGTGGGACGATAGGAAGATCTCTGCAAAAAGCTTCTGAAGCAAAGAAGGCAGAAGATAACCGGCCCATACGGCAGGCAAAGCAGTACATAGAAGA
>ULVJ01007724.1_pt1 | contig 10072 bp, 8 predicted proteins | sample 1959361 | NCBI WGS metagenome assembly ULVJ01 (sample SAMEA4835784, study PRJEB28245) | human gut metagenome | biome: gut microbiome; material: fecal sample | place: Denmark | collected 2008
CGCCCAGCAGTGTTGTACACAACCAAGTAGCGCAAACCATCAGTCGTACCGTCGTCGCAAGCACCGAACCGAAGGGCGACCGCCACAATCTCGACATTCTGCCATAATCCGTCACAGCCGCCAGTGGATGTGCTTCCCTTGCACGGATGAACCGGAACTACTCCGAAGCCGGGAACGGTCTGGTACTTATGCGGATAGAAAATACCGTATTTCTGTGTGCTTCCATCACTCTCGAACATCTTCGGAAGGCTGATGCCTGTATCCTGGTATTTTGCTCCGGTCAAATCGTAGGTGTAGTTCTTGCTGACCTTGTATCTGCCATTCACGAGCAATGTGTACGGGTCACGCATCCACTGCTGATATGTTCCAAGGACGATGGAGTGGAAGATCTTGTTGAGTGACTTCGCATCCTTTGTTCCGTAGAACTGTCCGCCACCTACGACTGCGTTCTGCTTCACTCCGTTGGTCGGCGCAAGGCTCGCATCGTATCCGCTTGAATTTCCATAGCCGTATGCTTCCTGTGAGTTCGTGCTCTTTGCGAACATGATCAGAAGGTCAGTGATTGTCTGAACAATTCCGCCACCGAGGAATGCTGCACGGCTTGAGAAGTTTGCGATTGCGGTATGCTCTTTGTCTGTGGTGTTATTGTAGCAAGGCTGCAATCCTGCCAGAGACACCATCTTTGGTGTGGAGGTATCTGCTCCGAGGATTGAACCGTAAAACATCGGAATCCATACACCCTCCAGTACATTGTTGTTCGGGTCTTTAAATCCGACAGGCTCGAATCCGTCTCTTTCCCTCATGGAGAATTTAACGACACGATCATTGCCGAGCATATACTCCTGCTTGTAAATCTTGGCAAGCCATGAGAACGCTCCGCCGTTGTAGCTTGTGTTGGAAACATCCGAAGCAGTACCGTCCTCTTTCTTGGTGTAGTCGTTCTCATCCAGTCTGTAGTCCGGTGTTCCGTCTGCCCTTACCATCCACGGCTTATTTGCCACGATGATCGGGAAGTCCGCCCAACTGTTGAGTGTCATTGTTCCGGTGTCCTTGTTGAGTGAAATCGGAGTGAAGTCTTTGTTCTGTCCGATGTATTCGATGCGTGCTGTCGGACTTAAAACATCCATGTGCTCAATAAAGCCATAGATTCCGTCTGCGGATAAAATCGCATAGCACTTGTCGAGGGTTTCCTTGTCTGCGATGTATGTCTTTCCCATTATTCCTCTACCTCCTCGTAGTATAAAAGTCCTTTATCCACACCAAGCACATACTTATCCCCAGTGGTCTGGTCGTAAAGGTACATACTGTTTGGTGTTACGATAGTTACATCTGTTGCGTTGGCGACCTCGGTTAAGAAGTCCATGGTAATCGTGGACGGGAGGAGGTCGTTGTAAGCGGGCATATAATCCCACTGGTTTGCGACTCCGACTGCCAGTGCATAGAGGATTTCCCCCTCGTCCGGGTCCTGTGCATAAATGCCGACCTCTTTCACGTAGTAGCCATTCTTAAGGTTTCCGGTGTCCTGCTTGTTTGTGATGATAAATTTCACATATACATTGGACTGGTTCTGGGTCGTCACTGTAATCAGTGCGAACTCCTGCTTCTTGGATTTGAGAGCAGTTCTGTTTGTGAGTGCTTCGCCATCTGAATATGATCCGTCTCCGGTTGCGGCCTTGGTCAGTTTGATTGTGCATCTTCCTGCCTGTGCCTTGGCGAGCAGGGCGATTCCTTTGGCTGTCAGCACTGCTTCTTTGAATACTCCTGCCATCGTTGTTCCTCCTTTATGTTGTTATTTTGGAATGTGATGCCATTCCCACTGCCACCCTCGGCACAGTGCCGCGTACGCTTGCCTGTGTTCGCTGTGCTCCGTTTAGAATTGTGGTCTTGGTGTTTCTTACCACTATCGCTGCAAAACCGCTCACACCGCCCGACAGCGTGCCTGTGCGTGGGTTGACATTATTCCCGATAGTCTCATGCGGGGAACTTACTGCACCTGCTGCAGCGTTCCCTTCCATGCCGATATCTCCGGTGCGTCCTTCCGGGTGGTTTGTTACCGTTCTGGACGGTGCGGAGGTTACGGCTGATGCAGCCGTCTCCTGCATGGTGTAATCGTTTGTGGTCTGGTGGTGGTTCAGCACCTGTTCTTTCGGACTGCTGACCACCCCGGATGCCACTGTCTCATGCATCTCCATTTCTCGCTCCACCAGTATCCTGCGGATATGGGAGCGGGTGTTCTTTACTCTCTGAATGATGGAGAGGAAGTAATTTGCCATTTCCTCTGTCATTCTGGCATTGGTTATGATGTCGAATGTTCCGGGGGTGTATGGACCCTCGGTGTAATCGAACCATTCCTCTGTCCTGCCTTCCCCGAATACAATCTCTATCAGTTCTGATACCGCACTCGGAGTTCCTGCCTTGGTGTGCCACAGGAGCGTCCTCTTTATGATGTTGCGTTTGGTTTCCAGATTCATGCTCTCCTGGTAGTATGGTGTCCTTAATTCCACCGCCAGTACATCCAGTATCCGCTCCGGCAGTTCATCAATGACTGCCATAGTTCTAGTATGCGCTGCCAGCCGGAGCATCCTCTGGTGTTCCTGCTGCACTGCGTAGGATATGCAGCGCACCTCAGTGCTCTGTGCTATCTTCCATGGCAGGAGGTCTGTGATCTGTCCGTCATATAAACTAATCATTCTCAACACCTCCGTATGTCACGGTCTGCGTTCCTATCCTTGCGACACTGGTATCCGGCACGGTCGTAAATACCGGAGAGGTTATCTCCGCCCTCTTTGCTCCGGCTGCCACGATCCGTTTCATGAGTTCTGAAGGGTTGATATCTCTGCCGATGGTTCTGGTCTGCCATTCGATGTAGTCAGCCACCGCCTGTGCCACCTCCGCCTGTATAGTTCCTGCCTTGGACTGGTCACTCAAATTTACATAGTATGTGAATGCAATGTTGAATTTGACCGTCTCCGGTGCGAGCACGGTTACCTTGTCGGTAAGCGGGCGGATGTTTTCATCCTGCAGGTATGCTGCCACTCCGTCTATGACAGTCTTTGTCGGGAGTTCTCCGTCCGTCATAATGAAACGGATTTCTACCTCTACCGGGTTCGGACTGGTTACCTTTACATCTCCGATGGTCTGGCTGTAGGTCTTTGTCCAGTATTTGTATGCATCGTCCGGTCCTGCGACACTGTATCCGCTTGGTGCGAGGAATATCCTCTCTGCAAGGCTCTCGTCTGATTCGAGGTCTGCTCCACCGCTTGTCTTGGTCGTGTTGCTTACGCTCTCCACATACGGTATCAAATCAACCAGTACATTGACCTGCCCCGGCAGCAGTTCATTTCCGTCCACTCCGTTCTCGGTGCAGAGTGCTCTCACATCTACATAGGTTTCCCCTGCGGGGATTTCCTCGTATCCTACTGTGGCGAAGTAGTTGAGGTTGCCGTCCGTGACCTTTGTTCCTTCCGGTATGCCTACGGTTGCAGGCCGCTTCTCTGAAAGAGTGAACCTCAGTGTTGTTTCCGCAGGGGCCGGCTGCTTTCTGGTTACTCCCCTGCCTGCTCCGAGGTTGTCGAGGAATTCGCCGTAGGAGTATTTGATTAAGTCCTGCTTTCCGGCTCTGTCTATGTACTGTTCGTCCTGGTATAATTCCAGTGCGATGGCATATAGCATGATGCGGTTCGGATCTGAAGGAGAGAGTGTTATCTCCTGTCCTGTGATGCGCTTCCATTCGCTCTCAAAGTTTGCCACCATTCTTGTTTTCATTGCTTCCAGTGTGTCATTGTCAATGAACGACACCTCTGGGAGGTCTTTTACGCTTTGGATTGTGTCAGACATTTGTTATTACCACCTCCGCCTGCAACTGCCCATCCTCATTGAATGAGAAGTTGATATCTTTTACTGTTGCCCTTGGCTCGTACCGGTCCGTCTTGTCGATGATCTCCACTGCGAACTGGCTCTTTGCCACATCCATCGGCATCCCTACGAAGTCCGTGTTCAGACCGAATTCCCGGTCAAGTGGGCACGTTCCCTCTGCCGTCTGGTATAAGCATTCCAGACATCTTTTAATATCTGCGATGTCCCCGCTTGCGTAGTCAAAGGCTACGGTTATGTGTTTTAAGTCTATTGTCATTCCGCTGCCCTCCCTACAGATATTCTTCCAATGAAAGATTGACATCCATCTTCTGGATTTCCCCAGTACCCATAACAACAAGGTTTGACTGGGTAGCCTGTGTGATCTTCCACCTGTTCGACCCTACGGCATGGTTTCCGATGACCAGTTTCTCCACTCTTCCCTGTTGCACTGCTTTTGTGATTTCGTGGAATGTTTTCCATGGCTTCACTCCATGCTGTGCGTTCAGTACGACCTTGAATTGTACGGTCATCAGTTCTGGGTTGAGGAATTCTGACTGCGGCTTTTTCCCGATGCGCTCATGCTTCGCCCAGTTTGCTGATATGGTTCTCTGGTAGTCTGTGAAGTTGAGGATTCTGCTGTCGCTCGTTTCAAAGACGATCAGTTTTCCAAAGTTTCCTATTCTTCCCATCCCATCAACCTCCCAGTGCCTTTACTCTTTTTTCCAATGCGTCCAACTGTGCCTGCAGGGACGGCTTTCCTTTTGTCTTGGCTGTGTCATCCTGCAGGTTGGATATCCCGGTCTTGTTATCATCAATGTCCGAGAACGCATCGTTTATCTGTTCCAGTGTCACATACGGCTTGTCCTCGTATCCGTACCCTTCGAATTCTATCTTCGGGGCACGCAGGATTATTGTCTGCTTCTTTTCTGAATAGGACATGACTGCTTCATTCACATTGTTGCTCATCTCCTGCCGGAAGATGCCTGCGCCACCCTCATGTGGTGTGTTCGCTGAATTATACACCGGTCCGAGTATGACCCCGGACACCGTGCCGTTGGAAAAGCAAGCCACGACCACGAGGTCGTCTACCTTTGGTATGTTGTACTGCAGGGCGAGGAATGGAAGCTCGCTTGTCACGGAGTCGTCTCTGTCCTCATACACCACTCTGGCTTTCCCTGCTGTGTAATTGATTGAGGATATCTTCCCCAGTCTGATTGTCGCTGCTGCCATGCTCTCCACCTCCTTAGTTTGGGTTTATCCATGACCCCGGCACTCCTGCCTTGGTCGTTAGATTCAGCATACCCTGTGAAATGTTGAATATCGTATATGTTCCAGGTCGTCTTGTACCTGTCGGGTGTCCTCCAGTTACCTTGCCTGCCAGTGCTTCGGCTGCGGTGTAGTAACCCTTTTTCGTAGTGGTCAGTGTGTACTTTCCGCCCTTTACTGGTGTCTGCGTTCCTGTGGACTTCGTTGCCGTGGTAGTCGCTGTGGAGGACTTTGTCTCCGTCTTTGACTTCTTTGCCACAGCCTTGGTCGATGATTTGGCATCCGTGAAGCGATCCGCCACTCTCCGAAGGTCGAGTTTCTGCTTACATCCGCTTCCGATATCCCATGTGACCTTTTCCACATAGTACTTGCCGTCCAATTTTCCGAAGCCTTTTATGGTCACGCAGGAGGTCGCTATGATCTTCCTGTTGGCTCTGGTCATTGTTACCGACATGGTTGTGTCGCCCTTGTTGGCTTCATTGATTTTTGCCAGTGTAATGCGCTCTGCTTCCGATGCGTTGCTCGCTGCATCCGTGACCTTCAGTATCCTGTTTCCGCCACCGACCTCGACCTTTATCGTCTGGTTCTTATCATTGTTGGTGTACTCATATTTCGCCCCGGTGTAGGTTCTGCACAATTTTGTGTTCCATGACCAGTTCGGTTCTATGTTCTGTTCCGTCAGCGTTGCCACTGATTTCTTTTTCTCATAGGTGGCTTCGTTAAACACCACGATTTTGTTTTTATATATCTTCATGGCGAAGCCGTAGAGTTTTACCAACTCGTTATAGAATGAGCAGTCATCCTTCTCGCTCTGCTCCACCTTTTCTATTGGTATCCTTGGTGCTTCATAGTACAGTTTGATGCCCGCCCGCTTTGCGACTTCCTGTCCGATATTCTCCAAGGTTGTTTTCTCATATGTTTTTGTTCTCTGTGTTTCCTTGAAGCTGCTGTCTGCCGGAAGTGCCAACGCTTCCAGTTTCAGCTTGACTGGTGTTCCAGAAAAACTGAAATCATCAATCACAAAAGACCCGCAGCTTAATTTCTGCGTATCTCCCTCTTTGCTCCAGTTTTTCATAATAATCGTGGCCGCCATAGTGTCTCCCTTGCTTGGAAACCATGACTTGATCCACTTCCTGTCTCTGTCATTGATGTTGAGGGAGAGGTTGTCGCTCTCTCCCGATGCAACATCTGTGTAACTGAATGACTGGAGGTACTCTGCGAGTTTGGTATCGATCCGCTTTCCGTTATATGAAACGGAGGCGGTTGCTTTCCTTGGGTCCATGCTTAATCCCTCCATATTGGCAGATCTTCGTCTACCTCATCTGCCAGTTCCGGTGTGGCGAGAGTGACCCCACCCGGGAATACCAGGTATTCCAGTAACAGGCGGTTGTTCTCCATGAGGTATCCTGCGTACTTCTCATCTCCGTAGACCTGGTACGCTATCTTATCCCATGTGTCGCCCTGCACCGTTTCGTATGTGCCTGCCATTCTCTCGCCTCCTTAGAACCTCTTTCTGTCGTTGTCACGCTGCCACTGCTCCATCATTTCATTGAATTCTGCCTGTGACATACGCTCTGCTTCCACCAGATCATCCTTCGTAGGTGCTGCGCCGTTGAAGTTATATACTGGTGCGTAGTTTATTGGTGCTCCGTTTGCTGTCGCAGGTTGCGGTTCGTTTCCACCGCCACTCAGTCTGTCGAGCAGACCGGATATTGGTGTCTGCGTGCTTCCCTGCATTGCTGCCCCGACCTTATCCACCAGTGCCGACAGTGCGTTGCCTGCGCCACCGTTCTGGCTCTCTGCGAGAATGCCTTTTAGGATGGTCGTCATTTTCTCCCATAACTGGGAAAGAGGCACGATTGCTTCTGGTCCTGCTTCTCCGCCTGCCATTAAGTTTCCGCTTTCCGGATTGATTCCGAATGCGGTAGGCTGCGTCATAATACCACCATTTTTGTACCATTCGATTGAGAACTTAGGCAGTGAGCCTTTTCCTGCGATACCGTATGGTGCTTGTCCTCCACTTACACTGATGTGTGGGAGGTTGAGGTGCGGCAGTGACCACTTGAAGTTAAATGCTCCCTTGATTTTGTCCAGTGCTCCGGTTACCACGCTTTTCGCTGCTTCCAGTTTGTCACTGAATGCCTGCTTGATATTCCCAAGGACATTCGTGACGGCTGTTTGGGCTGCGTTCAGTTTGTTTGTGAATGCACTTGTAATGGAGGATAATTTTCCTCCCGTCAATGTATCCACGGTGCTCATCACACTGGAGAAGGTGCTTTGTACTCCTGCCATTGCTCCTGCGACCACTCCCTTAATGCCTCCACCTGCGCTGTCATACGCAGATTTCATGGCATCGAGTTTTGCCCCTACATTTGCTCTGGCTGTTTCCATGAGGTTTCCGGCTGTGTCTTTGACATTGTTGAATGCTTCCGAAACGCTCGCCTTTACCTCGCCCATCTTGGATGTGAACTTATCCTTGATGGCTGATAACTTTCCGCCTGTCAGATTGTCTATGAATGTGTATCCGGCTGTGTAATATCCTTTGACACCCTCGACCGCTGCGGCTGCTACACCCTTGATTCCGCCACCGTGTTGCTCGTATGCGGTTTTCATGTTGTTCAGCTTTTCGCTTACAGTGTCCTTGGCTGCCTGTAATACTGTACCTGCCGTCTGCTTCACATTGTTCCAACATTCGGACGCTTTTTCTTTAATTGCCGTCAGCTTTCCGCCTGTGGCTGTGTCTATGGCATTAAATGCTCCGGTTACTACACCCTTCAGTGCGTTCAAAGGAGCGAGTGCCAACGATTTCAGCGCATTAAATGCTCCGAGGAAGATGTTTTTCAGTCCATCCAGTGCCCTGCTCCAGTCTCCGGTAAATACCCCGGCTACGAAGTCAATGATTCCCTGGAATACCTGTTTCACTCCGTCAATTACTCCCTTGACGGTTGTCCACCATCCATCAAATACACCCTTGATAAATTCGAAGGCTACCGGGAATTTATCTTTGAAACCGTCCACCGCATTGCAGACCGCATCTTTCAATGCGGAGAACTTTGCGGAGATCCACTCTCCGAGTTGCCCTGCCTTTTCCTTTACCGTATCCCAGTTTTTATACAGTAATACACCGATAGCGATTACTGCTCCGATTGCCAGAATTACTAAGCCAATCGGACTGGTTAAGAATGTAAACGCTGCACCCAGTGCGGTCGTTACCGCTGTCGCCGCCGTGCAGACCACGTTCCATGCGGTTGTGGCTGCTGTTTGTGCCCATGTTGCTGCTGTGGATGCTGCTTTCACGATTGCGTCCTTGGCATATAGTGCGTTCAGATACAATGTTTCCGCTTTATCCTTTATCTTGGCTACCCGAAGCAGTGTCATTGCCTTGGTAACCTTTGCGATCTCTATCGCTGTTTTCGCAAGTTTAAATCCTGCGATGGCTGTCGCCAGTGTGGTCACGGTAGGTATAAAACCTTTCCATTCCACGAATTTGTCGAGTACATTTGCCGCTGCGCCCAGTACATCCAAGAGTGCCCCGACCAGTGCCGGAAGTCCTCCGCTTACCAGACTGCTTGCATCATCACTTGCGCCCCCGAAGGCTTCCGAGAATTTCTGCTGCACATCTGATAACAAATCCATGATTGCCTGTAGCTGTGGCTCATGCTCTGCGATTGTATCTTTTAATCCGCCCAGTGTTGCTTCGGCGGTGCTTCCTATCCATCCAATGAATGACTGGAAATCATCCCACAGGTTCTGGATCACTCCAAGGAATGTCTGTACGCTTCCGGGCAGTTCTACACCGAAATCTTCCGACAGTGTTGACGAGAATGCTTCGGAGAAACTCTGACCGTCCACTATCTTTCCGACAAAATCCAGAACACCGCCTGCCATCTGACCGACTCCGTTCATGAATTCTTGGATTGGTAGTTTCTGAATGAGTTCGCTGAACCCTGCCGTAATATCCGGGATTTTCAATGCCACCGCATCTATGATCTGCATCGCATACGGTCCGAAGTCCTCTACCATGCTTATCTTTAGGTCGCTGATTGCCGACTGGAATCGTGCCAGTGCGCCTTGTAATGTTCCGGTCGCTGTTGCATCCATTGCATCCAGTGCGCCAGTTGAATTGTCGATTGCTCCGGCGAGTTCATCCCATGCTGATGCAGAGCCGTTTACTCCCTCTTTTACTCCGTCCAGTAAGTAACCAAACTGTGAGTAGTAGTTCGTTCCGGCAATTGCTGACATATAGGAGTTTTTCTGCTCCTGCGTCATTCCTGCCATTGCACCGTTTAGGTCCACGAGGATATCCCTCATGTTCCTCATTTCCCCGGAACTGTCGTAAACTGCGACACCTAAATCCTTGAATGCCTTTTGTGCTACATCCTTGGTGCTGATTCGTACAAGCATTGAGTTCAACGCTGTACCTGCTTCACTGCCCTTGATACCGTTGTTCGCCAAGATTCCGAGTGCTGTGGAGGTTTCCTTGTAGTTCATACCTGCGGCTCTGGCTGCACCACCGCATCCGATGAATGCATCCATAAGGTCTGCCGCCGTGGTATTCGCCTTGTTGTTGGTCGTTACGATAACATCGAGGTATCCCTGTAAGTCATCTATTCCAACTCCCATGGCACTCATAGAATCTGTTACCTGGTCACTGGTGGTAGCAAGGTCTGCCTGCGTTGCTTCTGCGAGTTTAAGCACTGGTGTTAAGGCTGCGGTACTTTCTTCCACATTCCATCCCGCCAGTGCCATATATCCCAAGGCATCGGCCGCCTCCGAAGCCGTGAAGGTTGTCGCTTTACCTGCTTCTCTGGCCGCAGCAGACAGTTTCGCATAATCGTCCGCAGATGCCCCTGCGATAGCAGAGGTGTTTGCCATTGCCTGTTCAAATTCCGCATACTCATCAACCGCACCGGATATGAAGTCTCCGACCTTAACGGCTGCGAATGCTGCG
>ULVJ01028286.1_pt1 | contig 9950 bp, 9 predicted proteins | sample 1959361 | NCBI WGS metagenome assembly ULVJ01 (sample SAMEA4835784, study PRJEB28245) | human gut metagenome | biome: gut microbiome; material: fecal sample | place: Denmark | collected 2008
TGGAAACCGAGCCGGTTCAAAAGCTGATCGTCCGCTACGCCATCCCCACGGCCCTGACGCTGATGGTCAACTGCCTCTACAACATCGTGGACCAGATCTTTGTGGGCCAGGGCGTGGGGATCACCGCCATGGCGGCCATCAACGTGGCGTTCCCGGTGGTCATTCTGGTGAATGCCGTGGCCCTGCTGCTGGGAGACGGCAGCGCCGCCAACATCAGCCTGTGCCTCGGCCGCCGCCAGCAGCAAGAGGCGGATGACACCATCGGTCACGCCGCCACCCTGATTGCCGCCAGCGGTCTCTGTGCGGCCATCGTCAGCTGGTGCTTCGCCCCCCAGATTGCCCGGCTCTTCGGCGCTACGGACACTGCCTGGCCGGAGGCTGCAGCCTATCTCCGGACCATTGCCTGGGGCCTGCCCTTCCAGCTGATCTGCCCGGCCTTCACCGCCATCATTCGGGCGGACGGCCACCCCCGGTACAGCATGGGCTGCATGATTACCGGTGCCGTCCTCAACCTGATTCTAGACCCCGTCTTCATCTTCCCTCTGGGCATGGGCGTGGTGGGGGCCGGCATTGCCACAGTCATCGGCCAGGTGGCGGCCGGGGTGCTGTTTCTGGCCTACCTGCCCCGGCTGCACACAGTCCGGCTCCGGCGCCAGGCGCTGCGCCCCACCATTAGGCTCACCGGGCGGATTCTGGCCCTGGGGGTTCCCAGCCTGCTGACCCAGATCCTCACTGCCCTGGTACAGATCACCCTGAACAACCTGCTGCGGGTTCACGGAGCGGCCAGCGTGTACGGCAGCGACATCGCCCTCTCTGTCTACGGAATGATGATGAAGGTCTATCAGATTGCCCACTCCATGTTTGTGGGCGTCTCCTCCGCCGTACAGCCTATCAACGGTTACAACTTCGGGGCGAAGCATTTTCTTCGGGTGCGGCAGACCTTCCGCACGGCCGCCGCCATCGCCCTGGTAATTTCGGGGGTGTGGTTCCTGGTGTTCCAGCTGTTTCCCCGGCAGATCGGGATGCTGTTCGTCTCTGACAGCCCCCTCTACCTGGACTGTGCCCAGCACTGCTTCCGGCTGTATATGGCCGCCTTCTTCCTGTACGGCCTGCATCTGGCCACCGCCTCTTTCTTTCAAGGGATCGGCCGGCCGGTACCCTCCCTTGCCATTCCCCTGGCCCGGCAGGGCGTGTTTCTGATTCCCCTGGCTATTCTGCTGTCCGGCCGGTTCGGCCTGGATGGTGCCCTGCTGGCCGCCCCCATTTCCGACGTGCTGACCTTCCTCCTGAGCTTGCTGCTGGTCCGGCGGGAGTTTGCCGTCTGGCGGCAGAGGGACTGGATAGAAACGTGAAAGTGACAAAAACGCCCCGCCTGCTTTTGGCGGGGCGTTCTTTGCAAGTCTCACTTAATTCAATGGAATTTCTGCATCGCCAAAGCGGATAGCAACGATATCCGTCACATCCAGCGGCACCGGCCAGTCAAAGCTGACATACCATCCGCCGTCCTCCATTCTGCTTCCACCGCCGCCACGGTTCTCTACTTCGGTCCCGTCGGCCAGGATCACGGTTGCGTGGAGCCGGTCCATCAGTCCGTCGCAGTAGAAGGAGGCACCTGTTGCGGTAATTTGGAGGTTCGTTAGCGTTGCAACAGCCGGGTGAGATTTTCCCCCTGTACCCTCTAAGGCGCCGCCATCTTTGCCGGTAGCCTGATCCCAGACCATGTGATTCGACAGCACTTGAACTCTGTCGATGGTGATGGTAGGAGACAGGCTCTCTGCCGCCAAAGGAATCGAGAAAGACCACTCTCCTTCACACAAAACCTCATCCTCTGCCCCGCCGGTACGGCGGCGGATCAGGTCGTTCAGATCGATCTCCAGCGCGTAATCTCCTCTGTTCAGCTGGTTACCAGTGGAGATGGTGGCGGAGAACTCCAGCAGCATCCGGGCTGCGCCCTCCCGGGTGATCCCGATACTGTCCAGGCCGTACCCAGCCCCACCATGCTGGCCCCCACTGGGGTCAGGGACGATCTCCGCACGCATCCTGTCAAAGGAATACTGGGCATCTCGGTCAAAGTCCCAGCCCGTCACGTCCAGCAATGCCCAGATCTGACTGCTGCCCACGGTGATACTGTCTACAGTGACGGTCACGTCCCCGCTGGTAACGCTCTCCCCCACTTTTCGGGTCAGGCCGTCGATCACCAGGGATTGGGATTCCGTCATCGAGCTGCCGGTCTCCTCCTCCCACTTCTGCTCAAACCACCAGAGGGTGGGACTGGCCACTGCCAGGACCGTGCCCGCCAGCGCCAGCGCCAACGCTGCGGCAATCAGCCCTGCCTTGGAAATACGGTGTCTAAACGCTGCCTTCTCCTGTTTCGGCACATTGGCTACCTCCTTTCGCAGCTGCTCGGAGGCATGGATCTGCTCAAATGTCTCCCGATAGATGTTCTGCATGGCTCACTCCTCCCTCAGCTGTGCTTTCAGTTTCTCTCTGGCCCGGGCAAGCCGGGTCCGAACGGTGGAGGGCCTCAGGCCCAGCAGCTCCCCCACCTCCGCCGCTGTGTACCCTTCATAATAATAGAGATACAGCGGCAAGCGGTACTTGACCGGCAGGGCCATGACCTCTGCATAGAGATTCTGGTGCTCCGGCGTATTGAACACCGGCTCCCGGCAGTCGTCCAGAGGCACCATCCGCCGTCTCCAGGGCGACCGCAGGGCATCCTTGCAGGCATTCACCGTCACCCGTACCAGCCAATGACGCAGCTGGTTATCATCGGGAAACGCCTGCCCGAAGTCTTTCCTGCTCCGCCTTTACCTGAGTGTATTTGACGGGATTATCCTCCCGGATATTGTATCGCGGCATCTTCCAATATCCTCCTTGCTCAAATATTCATTCTTCATCACAATCGATACGAACGAGCGCATACGGGTCCTTCAGGTCATCTCTGTCCAGCAGATGAAGCCGCTTCATGCGAATGGCTAGGGCAACCCATTGCTTCTGCCACAGCGGCAAAAGCCTCATATTCCTTGGTTGCAAAGATTCTATTCAAAAGACGAAGCCGTTCCCCGAGTCCCGCTGTACGCATTTGATCCATTAACAGCTCCCTGGGCATTGAGAAGCTTCTGTTGGTGTGTTCTACCGGAAAAAGGAAGCTGCTCAAAAATTCGGTAATGGGAAAATTGCCCTCACGACTCGTCTGACTCTGGAAGTTCAAGGTCTGACCTACGACAACATCGAACCATTCAATACATTCATCGCCCAAGCCGGTCTTTATACTGGCGGCACGGGTTCCCGCGTCCGTCCCATCGTGGCCTGCAAAGGCACTGTGTGTATCCATGGCCTGATCGACACTCAAGAACTAGCGCGTGAACTGCACGAAACATTCTACAAGGGCTGGTATGATGTCAAACTTCCCCACAAGTTCAAAATCGGCATCGGCGGCTGCCCAAACAACTGTATTAAGCCAGGTTTGAATGATTTCGGCATTATGGGCCAGCGGGTACCTGCCTATAATCCCGATGACTGCAATGGCTGCAAGAAGTGCTCCGTCGTAGAGGTCTGCCCCATGAAAAATGCCCATCTGGACGAGGATGGCATCATGCAAATCGATTGGGATACCTGCAACAACTGCGGTAAGTGTGTGGATGCCTGTAATTTTGATTGTGTGACAGAAGCAAAAGCAGGATATAAAATTATGGTCGGTGGTATTTGGGGTAAGCGTCAGCGCCTTGGTACCGTGATTGATGAAATCTACACCAAGGAGCAGGTCTTTGAGATGATAGAACGAGCGCTTCTGCTGTATCGGGAGCAAGGCAAGACCGGAGAGCGGTTCGGTGTATTCATTAGAAAGAGCGGGCCCCCAGCTGGGTGTGAAGCGCCTGATAGGAATCCTGTTGTGTATACTATTGATGGTACGCAGGCGTAAATCCATATCTCTTGCCGGTTCTATAATATTGGCCTGCATTGGGTGGGCTTCTAGCTCACGCAATCGGACAGATTCTTCTGCTTTCTGAAATAAGTGAAAAATGCAGAACCTGCGATATTGACTCTATAAATATTTAGTCAGTATGCGAAACAGGCAGAGCATGGTTCCCTCTATATGCCAATGGTCCCCTGGGTTCTCATTGCTGTGACGCTTACTGTCTTTCTTGTGCAAATACAGAGGCGCGCACCAGACCGGGAAGAGTGGCTTTCAATGCGATGCAAGCAAAGTCGGTGCTGCTGATATCATCTAAATTCTTGAAGATCCAGAGATACCTTCAACATAGGCCTGAAAACGAATAAAGCACGCCTGGCTGGCGTGCTTTACCCGGCAATTATATTTCTAAATTAAATCTTAGTAACATCAAATAGAAATGTAAGTCTCCATACTTTACGGCCACCCACATAGGAAACAAAAGGATGCTGTCACGTCGGCGATCTTTCGCAGCGTCACTGCTTCAAATCCCTCATCCTGAATCGGATGGGCTTGCAGCCTGCAAGCCCAAAAACCTTTTGTATGTCTTACTAACAGATAGCCACAGGACTGATGACACCTTGCAGTAAAGAGCCAAGGCGAAGAAAACTCTCCGCCTCGGCTCTTTGCTGTCCGGATTTACTTGTCCAATTCAGAAAAATTGCATACACATCACATCCGCTAGCACCCGTTGCCATCTGACAACTATCCCCTTATCTGTGCTTGCCGAGATACGCCTCTTTGATCTTCTCATTGGCCAGCAGCTCCGCGCCGGTGCCGGACATGGTGATGTTCCCCGTCTCCAGCACATAGGCCAGGTCCGCGATCTTCAAGGCCATGTTGGCGTTCTGTTCGATCAGCAGTACCGTCACGCCCTGGCGGTTGATCTCCCGGATGATGGAGAAGATGTCCTGCACCACCAGCGGCGCCAGGCCCAGGGACGGCTCATCCAGCATCATCAGCTTCGGCCGTGACATCAGGGCCCGGCCCACCGCCAGCATCTGCTGTTCGCCGCCGGAGAGGGTGCCGGCGGACTGCCAGTTCCGTTCCTCCAGCCGGGGGAACAGCTCATAGACCCATTTCAGGTCCTTTTCGATCTCCGCTTTGTCCTTGCGGAGGTAGGCTCCCAGCTTCAGGTTCTCCAGCACCGTCAGGTCCGCAAACACCCGCCGCCCCTCCGGGCTCATGGCGATGCCCGCGGAGATGATCTTGTCGATGGGCTTGCCCAGCAGCTCCTCCCCGTTCCACTGGATGGAGCCGGACTCCGCCTTCACCAGGCCGGAGATGGTCCGCAGGGTGGTGGACTTGCCCGCGCCGTTGGCGCCGATCAGGGTGACGATCTTGCCGTCCGGCACCTCCAGGTCGATGCCCCGGAGAGCCTGGATGCCGCCGTAGGACACCCGCAGCTGTTGGATTTTAAGCATCTTCCGCCACCCCCAGGTACGCGTCGATGACGCGCTGATTGTTCTGGATCTCCGCCGGTGTGCCGTCGGCAATCAGCTTGCCGAAGTCCAGCACATAGATCCGGTCGGAGATGTCCATGACCAGGTCCATGTGGTGCTCGATCAGAAACACCGTCAGGCCGAACTTCGTGCGGATCTCCCCGATGAAGGCCGTCAGCTCGTCGGTCTCCTGGGGGTTCATGCCCGCAGCCGGTTCGTCCAGCAGCAGCAGCTGCGGATCCGTGGCCAGGGCCCGGGCGATCTCCAGCCGCCGCTGCTTGCCGTAGGGCAGGGAGTTCGCCTTCTCCCCGGAAACGTCGCTGAGGTTCACCTCCGCCAGCAGCTCTTCCACCCGCTGGCGCTGCCGCGCCTCCTCCTGCCGGTTCAGATGGAAGGTCGCAGTGAGGAGATTGCACGTCGCACGGCAGTGCATGGCCGTCAGCACGTTGTCGAACACCGTCTGGTCCTTCCACAGACGGATATTCTGGAAGGTCCGGGCCATGCCCATCCGGGTAATCTTGTCCGGGGTGGGGGCCAGGGCGTGGGTGTACTCCCCGGCGTGCTCGCCCTTGTAGAGCTTGCGCATCTTGCCCTGGGGGTAGTTTTCCACGATCTTCTCCCCCCGGTACCACACCGCGCCGTTGGTGGGCTGGTACACGCCGGTGATGACGTTGAAGGCCGTAGTCTTGCCCGCGCCGTTGGGGCCGATCAGGGAGACGATCTCCCCCTCGCCTACCTCCAGATTCATGTTGTTCACGGCGATGACGCCGCCGAACTGCATGGTGATATTCTCCAAACGAAGGATCTTCTCACTCATTTCGCCGCCTCCTTCTTTTTCGATTTTCCGGAGAGGCGGGCCCGCAGGCTCCGGGCCACATCAGAGAGCTCCCGGTCCCCCATGAGGCCGCGGCGGAAGAACAGCACCACGATCATGATGATGATGGAGAACACCACCATCCGGAAGCCGGTCCGCAGGAAGGGCACCTTGAAGGCGCCGATATACGTCTCTGTGTCCAGGAATCGCAGCCACCACTCGCTGGCCGCCACGTACAGGAACGAGGCGATGCAGCTGCCGGAGATGGACCCGATGCCGCCGATCACCACGATCAGCAGGATCTCGTAGGTCATGGAGGTGGTGAAGGTCTTGGCTTGGGCCTGGTTGGCGAACATGGCGAACAGGCCGCCGCCCACGCCGGCGAAGAAGGAGCTGATGCAGAAGGCCATCCGCTTGTGCTTGGCCAGGTTGATGCCCATGGCCTCGGCGGCCACCTCATCCTCCCGGATGGCCTTGAAGGCCCGGCCATAGGTGGAGTTGATCAACAACACCATGATCCCGATGCACACTGCCACCAGCAGGAAGGGCACAAAGGTGGAAAGGCGCAGCACCACCTCCCCATTGGCGTTCTCGATGTTGAAGCTGGAGAAGGTGGGAAAGCTCTTCAGCGCGTTGGCGCCGTTGGTGACAGGGCCCAGCCGGTCCCACTGGAAGATGGCCCGGATGATCTCCGCAAAGCCCAGGGTGGCGATGGCCAGGTAGTCGCTCTTCAGCCGCAGCACCGGCAGGCCGATAAGCCAGGCGATCACCGCCGCCACACAGCCCGCCAGGATCAGCGCCGCCAGCACACCCAGGATCAGACCCAGGGCGCCGCCGCCGAACAGCTCCGGCAGGGAGAAATTCACTGCCGAGCCGCCGTAGAGGTAGTAGACGCTCTCCCGGTCGGCAGAGGGAATGGTCAGAATGGCGTAGGTGTAGGCGCCCAGCAGCATGAAGCCCGCCTGCCCCAGGGAGAACAGGCCCGTAAAGCCGTTCAGCAGGTTCAGGGAGGCCGCCACCAGCGCGTACACAGCTCCCTTCTTCAGCACGGTGAACAGCATACTGGTGGGCTGCATGGTGTTCTCCAGCACAATCACCAGGACCAGCAGGGCCGCCACGCAGCCCAGGGCGATCCACGCGCCCCGTTTGCTCTTTTTTTCTTGCAGCATCGTGACGCCCCCTTTACACTTTGTCGGTGGACTTCTCACCGAACAGGCCGGTGGGCTTCACCACCAGGATGATGATGAGCAGCGCGAAGGTGAACGCGTCGGAAAACACACTCCAGTTGGAGCTCTTGATCACCGTCTCGCTGAGACCGATGAGGAATGCCCCCACCACGGCCCCGGGAATGGAGCCGATGCCGCCGAACACTGCCGCCACGAAGGCCCGCAGGCCCGGCAGGGAGCCGGACAGCGGCACGATGGAGGGATAGTTGGTGAAGTACAGCGCAGACCCCACCGCCGCCAGGAAGGAACCGATGACAAAGGTGAAGCTGATGATGTTGTTGATCTTGATGCCCATCAGCTGCGCGGTCTCAAAATCCCGGGAGGCGGCCCGCATGGCCATGCCGATCTTGGTGTGGTTGATGAGCTGGGTCAGCACCACTACCAGCGCCACCACCAGGAATGGCGTAATCACCGTCACCATTTTGGTGGAGGTGCCGGCAATGGTGATCTGACTGGACAGGCCGGGCAGGCTGGGGTACATCTGCGGCAGTCCGCCGGTGATATAGGTGGCCAAATTCTGCAGCAGATAGCTGACGCCGATGGCGGAGATCATGACGCTCATCCGGGGCGCGCTGCGCAGCGGCTTGTAGGCTGCCCGTTCGATGACATAGCCCAGCAGCACCGTCAGCAGGATCATCAGCGGCAGCGCCACGCCGATGGGCAGGCTTGCGCTGAGATAGACCATGATCAATCCCGCCGCCATGAACACGTCGCCGTGGGCGAAGTTGATCAGGCGCAGGATGCCGTAAACCATGGTGTATCCGATGGCGATCAGGGCGTACTGCCCGCCCAGCGAGATGCCGGAGAGCAGGATGGAAATTCCGTATTGCACAGGGATACCCCCTTTTCTTTCAGAGTTGGCGAGCGGGAAGGACCGTCTCCAAAAGGGCCGGGCTGCGGCCCCTTTCGAGGCGGTCCCATCTCGCGCAAGAACAAGCCGCCTGGCGGGGGATACCCCGCCAGGCTGGCCGGATGGCAGGCTTATTCCACAGTCTGGACCGTCTCCAGCGTCCAGGCGTTGTTGGCGGTGTCTGCGGTCTTGATATAGGCGGTGTCCCGGATGGCGTCGCCCTGCTCGTCAAAGGCGATGGAGCCGGACACGCCGGTGTAGGTCACGTCAGGCAGCGCGGCCTTCACGGCGGCCTTGTCGGTAGAGCCGGCGGCCTTCAGGGCCTCCAGCGCCACATAGTAGGCGTCATAGCCCATGGCAGTGACAGCGGCGATGGTATCGTTGCCGCCGTTGTTGGTCATGGCGGTGGAGTCCTCGTTCAGCCATGCCTTGATGCCGTCATCGAACTTGGGAGAGCCGCCCTCCTGGTAGAAGGTGGACACGTACAGCTGTACGTTGCTGCCCTGCGCGGCCTCCAGCACCACGTTGCTGTCCAGTGTGTCGGAGCCCAGCAGGGGGATATCCAGGCCCATGGAGGCGGCCAGACCCACGATCTGCGTGGCGTAGGCGATGGAGACGGGGCAGAAGATCACATCCACATCCTCTGCCACGGCCTTGTTCAGGTAGGTGGTGAAGTCGGAGGTGTTGGTGGGGAAGGAGTCCTTGATGACCTCACCGTCAAAGTTCTGCTCGAAGAAGGCGATCAGGCCCTGGTCGTACTCGTTGCCCAACTCACCCAGGCAGTAGGCCTTCTGTGCGCTGAACTTGTCTTTTGCGAAATTCACCAGCACCTGGGCCTGGAAGTTGTCCAGGAAGCAAATCCGGAAGTAATAGTCGTTGCCTGCGGTGATATTGGGGTTGGTGCAGGTGACGCCGATGGCGGCCAGGCCCGCCTCGTCAAACACCGGACCGCCGGCCATAGCCACGCTGGAACCGTAGGAACCCAGCACCAGGCTGACATCCTTGCTCACCAGCTCCGCCGCGGCGGTGGGCGCCTTGTCGGTAGTGGAACCGTTGTCCGCGTAGACCAGCTCCACGTTGTAGGTGGTGCCACCGATGTCCACCGTGGGGGTCTCCTTATTGGCATACTGCATACCCAGCATCTCCTGCTTGCCGCCGGGACCGGAGTCGCCGGTGGCGGGCTCGAACACACCGATGCGGACCACATTCCCCCCGCTGCTGCCGGAGTCGCCGGTGGATGTGTCGCCGCTGCCGCCGCAGGCGGCCAGACTCAGAGCCATGACCATAGCCAGAGCCAGTGCAAGAACTCTCTTCATGCTTCTTTTCCTCCTATCAATGGTTAAGGATCGCTGTTCCCTCATGTATGAAAGGCATTTTACAGGTTTTTTCCAGGCTTTGCAAGATGAATAATCCACAGAAAGTTTTCCGCTCTCTTTCAAAAAAGTTCAAGATTTTTCCGCATATTCCGGTCATTTGTCCCTCTGTTGTGGACGTTTCAAAAAAATCGCAGAGAAAAATGCGGTCATTTGTCCTCGATAGAGAGACAGGCGAATTGGTAATTTTGCCAAACTCCAGTGACTGCGTTGATGCATTTTCCCGTCACTCCAACAGTTTTGGAGGGTTGCGGCGGCTTTATTCCCCGCTTTTTGTAAAAAGGCCGCCGTCC
>ULVJ01031432.1_pt1 | contig 9901 bp, 4 predicted proteins | sample 1959361 | NCBI WGS metagenome assembly ULVJ01 (sample SAMEA4835784, study PRJEB28245) | human gut metagenome | biome: gut microbiome; material: fecal sample | place: Denmark | collected 2008
GGCGGCGGCCCTGCACCTCCTCCGGGGAGAGCCCCAGAAGCGCCGCCGCGGCAGGATTCAAAAAGCGGCACACCAGATCCACCATCTCCCCGCTGCCGTTGGTCAGTATCTCCGCCAGGGCGAAGGGGATGGGGCTGTCCCGGAAGGGCTGGGTAAACTTGTCCAGATGCTTTGCCACAGGATGCGCCTCCTCCCTGATTTTGCTGCCTTTATTATAAATGGCGGGCCACCGCATGACAACGGCGCCAGAAGAAATTTCTTTGTCCGGCAGTCCAAAATACCTTGCGGCCCGACTGCGGCGCGTTTTCGGGTGGAGCGGAAGTCTGCCTCCCGCTTCCGAAAGAACGCCCGGCAGACCCGCACATTGTCCAGCGCCGTCCAGAGGCGGGGCCGGGGCGGCGTCGATGCCGCCGTTGATGCAGCGGATGTCCGGCAGGTGGCCGAAGACATCGTCGCTGGTGATGATCCGGCCCTCTTGGGGAATGGGGAGGTGGGTGCTGCGGCAGATGGCAGCAGCGGAATACATGAAAGGGCTCTTTGGCGGTATAGCAGATCCGCTGGTTCCGGGGATCGGAGAAGAATGCCTCTTCGTCCTCCCGGGCGGGCATCCGGAATGCATGCAAACAGATCATAGGCGCACTCCTTTGCCGGAGCAGTTCTTCCGCCTGTGCAGATGAGCCGCTTTTCCTGCATCATAGCCCATTGGTTACTGCTTTGCAAGAGAGGCAGTGCGGCGGGAAATAGATCGACCTTTGCGAAAATGCACAAAAAGTAATACCTTCATCCCTGGAAAAGTCTACCGTGCCGCACTGCACGGGGGGATTGACTGCTTCAGAAAAAAAACGCATAATAACATCTAATAGGGATTTTCCGGTCGATGCGCCGGAGAGGGAGGACGACATGAAGAAGGGATATCTGGTATTACAGGATGGCCAGGTGTTTGAGGGCTTCCGGTTCGGGGGGCCGGCGGACGCCGTGGGCGAGCTGGTGTTCACCACCGGCATGTGCGGCTATCTGGAGACACTGACGGATCCCAGCTATGCTGGACAGATCGTGATGCAGACCTATCCTCTGATCGGCAATTATGGGATCATTCCGGAGGATTTTGAAGGCGCGTGTTGCGTCCGGGGCTACGTGGTGCGGGAGTGGTGCGAGGAGCCGTCCAATTTCCGCTGCCAGGGAGACCTGGACGCTTTTTTGCGGGACCGGGGCGTGCCGGGGCTCTGGGGTGTGGACACCCGGGAGCTGACCCGGATCATCCGGGAGCACGGCGTCATGAACGCCGCGATCTGTGATGAGGTTCCGGCGGATCTGACGGCGGTGAAGACCTATGCCGTCACCGGCGTGGTGGAGGCGGTGACCTGTAGAGCAGCATCCGCCCACCCGGCGGAGGGAGAGGAGCGGTTCCGGGTCAGCCTGCTGGACTACGGCGCCAAGCGCAACATCGTCCGGGAGCTGCAAAAGCGCGGCTGCACCGTCACTGTCCTGCCTGCGCAGACCAGTGCAGAGGAGGTGCTGGCGGCCAAGCCTGACGGCGTCATGCTCTCCAACGGCCCCGGGGATCCGGCAGAGAACGTCTATCAGATTGAGCAGATCAAAAAGCTCCTGGGCAAGGTGCCCCTGTTCGGTATCTGCCTGGGCCACCAGCTGACGGCCCTGGCGGTGGGGGGCGGCACCTACAAGCTGAAATACGGCCACCGGGGGGTCAATCAGCCCGTCCGGGACCTGGACGGCGTCCGCACCTACATCACCAGCCAGAATCATGGCTACGCCGTGGCCGGTACCAGCCTGCCGGTGGGGAAGGTCCGCTTCATCAACGCCAACGACGGCACCTGCGAGGGCATCGACTATCCGGACCTGCGGGCATTCACGGTCCAGTTCCATCCAGAGGCCTGCACCGGGCCCAAGGACACATCGTTCCTGTTCGACCAATTTGTAGCTCTGATGAAAGGGGGTGACCGGTAATGCCGCTGGATAAGAGCATTCAGAAAGTGCTGGTCATCGGCTCCGGCCCCATCGTCATCGGCCAGGCGGCGGAGTTCGACTACGCCGGCGCCCAGGCCTGCCGGGTGCTGAAGGATGCCGGCATCAACGTGGTCCTCTGCAACTCCAACCCCGCCACCATTATGACGGATCAGGCCATGGCGGATGAGATCTACCTGGAGCCCCTGACCGTGGAGACCGTCAAGCGCATCATCAAGAAGGAACGCCCCGATTCCATCCTGGCGGGCCTGGGCGGCCAGACCGGCCTGACCCTGGCCATGCAGCTGGACAAGGAGGGCTTTCTCCAGGCCCAGGGCGTCCGCCTTCTGGGGACCGACGCAGCGGCCATCTCCCGGGCGGAGGACCGGGAGCTCTTCAAGGAGGCCATGGCGGAGATCGGCCAGCCGGTGATTGCCTCCGACATCGCGGAGACCGTGGACCAGGCCCTGGCGGTGGCGGAGAAGATCGGCTACCCCGTCATCGTGCGGCCCGCCTTTACCCTGGGCGGCGCGGGCGGCGGCGCGGCCAAGGATCCCGACGAGCTGAAGATCATCGCGGGCACCGGCCTGGACGCCTCGCCCATCACGCAGATTTTGGTGGAGAAGGCCATCTTCGGCTGGAAGGAGATCGAGTTCGAGACCATGCGGGACAGCGTGGGCAACGTGATCGCCGTCTGCTCCATGGAGAACCTGGACCCGGTGGGTGTCCATACCGGCGACTCCATCGTGGTGGCCCCCACCCAGACCCTGGCGGACAAGGAGTTCCAGATGCTCCGCAAGGCGTCTCTGGACATCATCACCCACCTGGGGATCGTGGGTGGCTGCAACGTGCAGCTGGCATTGAACCCGGAGAGCTTTGAGTACGCGGTCATCGAAGTGAATCCCCGGGTCAGCCGGTCCTCGGCCCTGGCCTCCAAGGCCACCGGCTACCCCATCGCCAAGATCACCACCAAGATCGCTCTGGGCTACACCCTGGACGAGATTAAAAACGACATCACGGGCAAGACCTGTGCCTGCTTCGAGCCCACCCTGGACTATATCGTGGTGAAGATGCCCAAGTGGCCCTTCGACAAGTTCGCCGATGCCAGCCGGGCCCTGGGCACGCAGATGAAGGCCACAGGCGAGGTGATGGCCATCGCCCCCAGCTTCGAGATGGCCTTGCTCAAGGCTGTCCGGGGCGCGGAGATCGGCATGGACACCCTGAACCGGAAACCGGACCACGGGGACGACGCCCCCATCCGGGAGCGGCTCCGCCGAGTGGACGATCACAGGCTCTTCACGGTGTTCGAGGCGCTGAAATCCGGCGTCACCGTAGAGGAGATCCACGACATCACCAGAATCGACCCCTGGTTCCTCTGCAAGCTGCGGAAGCTGGCGGCGTTCGAGGCTTCCATTGCAGACGGCCTGTCGGAGGCGCAGTACCGGGAGGGCAAGCGGCTGGGCTATCCCGATGAGGCTCTCCGCAGGCTTTCCGGCGGCGGAGAACTGCCGGAGCACCGGGATGCGGTGTACAAGATGGTGGACACCTGCGGCGCGGAGTTTGACGCGGAGACGCCCTATTTCTACTCCACCTATGACCGGTTCTGCGAGTCCCGGGCCTTCCCCCGCAGCGGCAAGCCGGTCATCATGGTGCTGGGCTCCGGCCCCATCCGCATCGGCCAGGGCATCGAGTTTGATTACTCCTCTGTCCACTGTGTCTGGACGCTGAAGGAGCTGGGCTACGACGTGGTGATTGTCAATAACAACCCGGAGACTGTCTCCACGGACTACGACACTGCCGACCGCCTGTATTTTGAGCCGCTGTACCCGGAGGACGTCATGCACATCATCGCCGTGGAGAAGCCGGTGGGCGTGGTGGTGGCCTTCGGCGGCCAGACGGCCATCAAGCTGACGAAATTCCTGGACAGCCGCGGCATCCCCATTCTGGGCACCAGCGCCGAGTCCATCGACATGGCGGAGGATCGGGAGCGGTTCGACGCGCTGCTGGAGCGGTTTTCCATCAAGCGGGCCGCCGGCCGGGGCGTGCTGGGTATGAATGAGGCGCTGGAGGCAGCGAATGAATTGGGGTATCCTGTTCTGCTGCGGCCCAGCTACGTCATCGGCGGCCAAAACATGGTCATCGCCCACAACGATGAGGAAGTCCGCCGCTACATGGAGATCATCCTCTCCGGCAAGATTGAGAACCCGGTGCTGGTGGACCAGTACCTGATGGGCAAGGAGCTGGAGGTGGACGTCATCTCTGACGGCACCGATGTACTGATCCCCGGCGTCATGCAGCACATCGAACGTACCGGCGTCCACTCCGGCGACTCCATCGCCGTGTACCCGCCCTTTTCCATCGGGGACAAGATGCTCCAGACCATCGTGGACTGCTCCGAAAAGCTGGCCCTGTCCCTCAAGACCCGGGGGCTTATCAACATCCAGTACCTGATCTATCAGGGAGAGCTGTACGTCATTGAGGTGAACCCCCGGGCCAGCCGGACGGTGCCCTATATCTCCAAGGTCACCGGCGTACCCATGGTGGACCTGGCCACCCGGGTCATGGTGGGCCAGCCCCTGAAGGCCCTGGGCTATGGCACAGGCCTGTACAAACGTCCGCCCTACGTGGCGGTGAAGGTGCCGGTGTTCTCCTTCGAGAAGATTACCGACGCCAACGCCGCCCTGTCCCCGGAGATGAAATCTACCGGCGAGGTGCTGGGCCTGGGCGCCAATATGCAGGAGGCGCTGTTCAAGGGCCTGGTCTCCGCCGGGTACAAGGTGGAGAAGAGCGGACACGCGGGGGTATTGATCTCCGTGAACCGCCGGGATCAGCCGGAGATTGTCAACATCGCCCGGAAGCTGGATGAAATGGGCTTCCGCCTCTACGCCACCGACGGCACCGCACGGGAGATCTCCCGCCTGGGCACGGACGTGGAGGTGGTGGGCAAGCTGGGCCGGGACAACCGGGTCTTCCAGCTGCTGGAGTCCGGCAGGATCGACTACGTGATCCTCACCGGCTCTACGGAGCCGGAGTATATCCGGGACTTCATCCACCTGAACCACCGGTGCGTCCAGCTGGGCATTCCCTGCCTGACCTCGCTGGATACGGCCGGTGCCCTGACGGACATCCTGGCCAGCCGCTACAACCAGGAGAACACGGAGCTCGTCGATATCTGCCATCTGCGGACGGAGCGGCAGAAGCTGCCCTTCGCCAAAATGCAGACCTGCGGCAACGACTACATCTTCCTGGAGAATTTCAGCGGGGAGATCACCTGCCCGGAGTCCCTGTGCGTCACCCTCTGCGACCGGCACTACGGCATCGGCGCCGACGGCATCATCCTCATGGAGGGATCCCGGAAGGCGGATGCCAAGATGCGGATGTTCAACGCCGACGGGTCTGAGGGCTCCATGGCCGGCAACGCCCTGCGGTGTATGGCGAAGTACCTCTATGACAACGGTATCGTCCGCAAGGAGGAAATGACCCTGGAGACGGACAAGGGCACCAAGACCGTCCGGGTCTACACCACCGACGGCAGGGTGACCTCCGCCTGCGTGGACATGGGCTACGCGACCCTGGACACCACGGCCCTCCGGCTGAATATCCCGAAGCGGCAGGTGGTGAACTATCCGGTGGAGATTGCCGGGCAGCCCTGGGAGATCACCTGCGTGGACATGGGCAATCCCCACTGCGTGGTGTTCTGTTCCCGGGTGGACGGCGTGGATGTGGCCCGGATCGGGCCGCAGTTTGAACATGCGCCTTATTTTCCGGACCGGATCAACACGGAGTTTATCCGGGTGGTAAATCCCAGCACCATCAAGATGCGGGTCTGGGAGCGGGGCAGCGGTGAGACGCTGGCCTGCGGCACCGGCGCCTGTGCCGCGGTGGTGGCGGCGGTGGCCAACGGCCTCTGTGAAAAGGGACGGGACATCACGGTCCGGGTCCAGGGCGGCGACCTGGTGGTGCATTACACCGACGAAGCCGTCACCCTCACCGGCGATGCCAAGCTGGTCTACACCGGCGTAGTGGAGTACTGAGCGCAGCACAGCCCCGGCATCCGTTTAGATGCCGGGGCTGTAAAATTTCTGTAGGGACCAGGAAAGCCGCCCGGTTTGGATTGACACGATGCAGCGGCCCCGGTAGAATGGAGAAAACCGGCCCCGGGCCGAGAAGAGAAAGGAGCACACCATGGAATATCAGATCGAGGGAGCACCGCTGCCGGTGGTGATCTGCCAGCTGGAGGCCGGCGAGACCATGCTCACCGAGCGGGGGAGCATGAGCTGGATGACCCCCAACATGAAGATGGAGACCAGCACCAACGGCGGTCTGGGGAAGGCGTTTGGGCGGATGCTCTCCGGCGACTCCATTTTCCAGAACCGCTACACCGCCCAGGGCGGCCAGGGACTGATCGCCTTTGCCTCCAGTTTCCCGGGCAGCATCCGGGCCTTTGACATCGGTCCGGGCCGGGAGCTGGTGGTGCAGAAGAGCGGCTTCCTGGCCAGCGAGGCGGGCGTCCAGCTGTCCGTTTTTTTCCAGAAGAAGCTGGGTTCCGGCTTCTTCGGCGGCGAGGGCTTCATCATGCAGAAGCTCTCCGGCCGGGGGATCGCTTTCACCGAGTTCGACGGGCACATCGTGGAATATGACCTGGATCCCGGTGAGTCCCTGGTGGTGGATACCGGATATCTGGCGGCCATGGATGCCACCTGCTCCATGGATATCCAGGCAGTCCCGGGGCTCAAGAACATGGTGTTCGGCGGTGAGGGAATCTTCAACACCATTATCACCGGACCGGGCCATGTCTATCTCCAGACCATGCCGATCTCCCAGGTGGCAGGGGTCCTGCGGCCCTTCATGCCCACAGCGAAGTGACTTATGCATCGATACAAAGAAACCGGACCGCCCTCTTTGGGCGGTCCGGTTTTTTATGAGAGAGAAGATTACTTCTCGTCCTTGATGGCAGCCTGTGCCGCAGCCAGCCGGGCGATGGGCACCCGGAAGGGAGAGCAGGACACATAATCCAGGCCCGTCCGGTGGAAGAACTCCACACTGGAGGGGTCGCCGCCGTGCTCGCCGCACACGCCCAGATGCAGCTCGGGGTTGGTGGCGCGGCCCATCTTGCAGGCCATATCCACCAGCTTGCCCACGCCGGTCTGGTCCAGCTTGGCGAAGGGATCGTTCTCGTAGATCTTCTTGTCGTAATAGGCGTCCAGGAACTTGCCCGCGTCATCACGGCTGAAGCCGAAGGTCATCTGAGTCAGGTCGTTGGTGCCGAAGGAGAAGAAGTCCGCCTGCTTGGCGATCTCATCGGCGGTCAGCGCGGCCCGGGGGATCTCGATCATGGTGCCCACCAGGTACTTCATGTTGGAGCCGGCCTCCTTGATGATGGCATCGGCGGTCTCCACCACGACCTTCTTCACGTATGCCAGCTCCTTGACCTCGCCCACCAGGGGGATCATGATCTCAGGCACCATGGTCCACTCGGGATGCTTGGCCTGGACGTTCAGCGCAGCCTTGATGACGGCGCGGGTCTGCATGGCGGCGATCTCCGGATAGGTGACCGCCAGACGGCAGCCCCGGTGACCCATCATGGGGTTGAACTCGTGCAGGCCGGCGATGATGGCCTTGATCTCCGCAACGCTCTTGCCCATGTCCTTGGCCAGCAGCTCGATGTCGGCCTCCTCAGTGGGCACGAACTCGTGCAGCGGGGGATCCAGGAAACGGATGGTGACAGGCAGGCCCTCCATAGCCTCATAGATGCCCTCGAAGTCGGACTGCTGCATAGGCTCCAGAACAGCCAGAGCGGCCTCACGCTGCTCCACGGTGTCGGAGCAGATCATTCGGCGGATGGCGGGAATGCGGTCTGCGTCAAAGAACATGTGCTCGGTCCGGCACAGGCCGATGCCCTCAGCGCCGAACTTCCGGGCCTGGGCGGCGTCGTGGGGGGTGTCCGCATTGGTGCGGACCTTCAGGCGGCGGTACTGGTCGGCCCAGCCCATGACCCGGCCGAACTCGCCGCCGATAGAGGCGTCCACCGTGGGGATGGCGCCGTCGTAGATCTTGCCGGTGGAACCGTCGATGGACAGCCAGTCGCCTTCGTGGAAGGTCTTGCCGGAGAGCTCAAACTGCTTATTCTCCTCGTCCATCTTGATGGCGCCGCAGCCGGAGACGCAGCACTTGCCCATGCCGCGGGCCACCACGGCCGCGTGGGAGGTCATGCCGCCCCGCACAGTCAGGATGCCCTGAGCAGCTTTCATGCCCTCGATATCCTCAGGAGAGGTCTCCAGCCGGACCAGGACCACCTTCTCGCCGCGCTCGGCCCAGGCCTTGGCGTCCTCAGCGGAGAAGACGACCTTGCCGCAGGCGGCGCCGGGAGAGGCGGCCAGGGCGCTGCCGATCACGGGGGTCTTCTTCAGCACCTCGCCGTCAAACTGGGGATGCAGCAGGGTGTCCAGGGTGCGGGGATCGATCATGGCCACGGCCTGCTTTTCGTCGATCATCCCCTCGTCCACCAGGTCGCAGGCGATCTTGAGCGCAGCGGCAGGGGTGCGCTTGCCGTTGCGGGTCTGCAGCATGTAGAGCTTGCCGTTCTCCACGGTGAACTCCATATCCTGCATATCGTGATAGTGATCCTCTAGAATCTTGCAGACCTTCTCAAACTGGGCGAAGGCCTCGGGGAACTTTTCGCTCATTTCGCTGATGGGCATGGGAGTCCGGATGCCGGCCACCACGTCCTCGCCCTGGGCATTGGTCAGGAACTCACCGAACAGCTTCTTCTCGCCGGTGGCGGGGTTGCGGGTGAAGGCCACGCCGGTGCCGCAGTCGTCGCCCATGTTGCCGAAGGCCATGGACTGGACGTTGACGGCGGTGCCCCAGGAGTAGGGGATGTCGTTGTCCCGGCGGTACACGTTGGCGCGGGGGTTGTCCCAGGAGCGGAACACGGCCTTGATGGCGCCCATCAGCTGCTCCTTGGGGTCGGTGGGGAAGTCTGCGCCGATCTTGGACTTGTACTCGGCCTTGAACTGGCCGGCCAGCTCCTTCAGGTCGTCGGCAGTCAGCTCCACGTCCTGGGTGACGCCGCGGGCCTCCTTCATCTGGTCGATGAGCTGCTCAAAGTACTTCTTGCCCACTTCCATCACCACGTCGGAGTACATCTGGATGAAGCGGCGGTAGCAGTCCCAGGCCCAGCGGGGGTTGCCGGACTTCTTGGCCAGCACGTCCACCACGTCCTCGTTCAGACCCAGATTCAGGATGGTGTCCATCATGCCGGGCATGGAGGCCCGGGCGCCGGAACGCACGGAGACCAGCAGGGGGTTCTCCAGATCGCCGAACTTCTTGCCGGTGATGCCCTCCAGCTTGGTGATATACTCCATGATCTCCGCCTGGATCCCGTCGTTGATCTTCTGGCCGTCCTCATAGTACTGGGTGCAGGCCTCGGTGGTGATGGTGAAGCCCTGGGGCACCGGCAGGCCAATGTTGGTCATTTCGGCCAGATTGGCACCCTTGCCGCCAAGCAGCTCCCGCATGTTGGCGTTGCCCTCGCTGAACAAATAGACATATTTTTTGCTCATGTAGTCCAAACCTCTCTTTCCTGCCGCAGTCGAAAGTCGGGTGGACTCCAATCTGCGGTTAAACGATTAGCCCATTTTGATAACGATAACATTATATTGGGAATTTTTTCGGAAAACAATACATAAAAATGCTAAGAAATTTGGGGATAGCTGGAGTATTTTCACAAATGTTTGTGCAATCCACACAATTAACAGTTGCGCAACAAAGAAAATATTTACGTTCTTTCCTTTTTCGGGGCCATGTGGTACAATGGCTCCAGTGTGCCCGCCGGAAGGCCGCCGGGCGCCCCAAACACCCGGCGCCGCCGGAAAATCTGCAGATCAGCCCGTGCTCACAGCGGGAAAAGGAGAGTACGCCATGTCCCTGTTCGGCC
>ULVJ01001912.1_pt1 | contig 9671 bp, 14 predicted proteins | sample 1959361 | NCBI WGS metagenome assembly ULVJ01 (sample SAMEA4835784, study PRJEB28245) | human gut metagenome | biome: gut microbiome; material: fecal sample | place: Denmark | collected 2008
CAAGAAAAGAAAGCCGTGGTGCACACTGGCGGGAGGATTATCCTGAATACAACAACAGGGATTTTCTCAAAACAACGGTGGCACGATTTGACGGAAAACAGATACAAATTTCCTTTATGTCTGTTCCAGAGAGGCGGTGATTAACTTGGTATATAAAGTACAGATTCGGCGACAAGAGAATCAGAAATCAGACAGCTATTGGCAGGAATTTGAGTTTAGCGGAAGTGAAAATAGTTCTATTGCCGCTGTCTTAAACGAATTGAATAGTCGTAGCCCACTGACAGATGCATGTGGGAATACGGCTACTCCTATTGGATGGGAATGCGGTTGTATGGTACGTAAATGCGGAGCGTGTGCCATGCTGATCAACGGACTTCCCCGGCTGGCCTGCTCTACATTTCTGAATATGCTAAAGAGCAGTACCGTTACGCTGGAACCACTGAGTAAGTTTCCTCTTGTCAGGGATCTGATTGTTGACCGGTCATTGCTGTTTGAGAACTTGAAGAAACTAAACCTTTGGTTGGAAAGCGAAGCCTATATGATTGAATTTACACACGAACCGAGGTATCAGTCGGCTCGCTGCCTGATGTGCGGGTGCTGTCTTGAGGTTTGTCCAAACTTTTCTTCAAAAGGTACTTTTGCTGGAGCGGTTGCAGCGGTCAACGCTTTTCGGATTCTGAATGAAGAACAGGAAATAAGCCATCGGAACGAGGTTTCAACTCAATATAAGGAAAATTATTTTGAGGGATGCGGGAAATCATTAGCTTGCCATAACATTTGTCCGATTGGTCTGCCTGTGGAAGAACTGCTTGTAAGGTCGAATGCAGCGGCTGTTTGGGGCAAATAAAATGGATGATAAAAGCTATAACGAATGTATGAAGAGAATCAAAAACTTGATTCTCTTTTTTAAAATACATTCTTCATTGTTAAGTGAGTTATCATCAACAAATTCAATCTGTGAGCCGTTGCCGTTTTGAATATTGATTTTGCTCAAAAATGCATAAAAATCATCAATCGCATCACGGTTGATGTCCGCTTCATTTATCGCCATTGATTTTACATTCAGCGTTTTGGCTTCGTTAATTTCTGCAAATTTCGGTGTCGGAATAAGCTTTAGCATAATATGTATTCTCTATTATTTATTGGACTTTACTATACATTTATTTTTGAGTTTTGGCAACTGCCAAAGCTCCCATTTAGCCCTCTCTTTAAGTTTGCCTTTTTATATTGTTTATCCATCAAAAATGCAAAGGTAGATCCTTTTTGATGTTGTTATCGAATTTATGTTTGTAATAGTTCGCTTTTTGGGACAATTGCTCTTTATTTGTTGATATTATGCTTTTTCTACGATATAATTAAAATTGTAATATTATAAGGGTTATCATACTGTTACAGCAGAAATTGATGAATTTATTGCATTTGTCAGAAAGGGTGCAGAGATTATAGAATGCTTTGCGTGAGGAAAAATTATGACAACTAAGGAATACTTACAGCAGATAGATGATGTAATCACAAACGGGAAATATAAAGATAGTTGGGAGTCTTTATCCAATCACAAAACACCGGACTGGTATTATAAAGGCAAGCTTGGAATATTTATTCACTGGGGAATATACAGTGTACCGGCTTATGGCAACGAGTGGTATTCGCGTTCAATGTACGATAAAAAATGCAAAGAATATTTATATCACAGAAAAAATTACGGGCCTCAAAATAAATTCGGTTACAAAGATTTTATACCTATATTTAAAGGTGAAAAATTCAATGCAGATAAATGGCTGGCTCTTTTTAAAGAAAGCGGTGCAAAATTTGTAATGCCCGTTTGTGAACATCACGATGGATTTGCAATGTATGATACGCAATTTAACCGCTGGAATGCCACAAAAATGGGGCCGTGCCGAGATGTTATAGGCGAAATAAAAAGTGCCTGCGAAAAACAGGGTTTAACTTTTTGTGCATCAAGCCACAGGGCTGAACATTACTTTTTTATGAATATGGGAAAAACGATTGACAGTGATGTAAATGATGAAAAATATCAAGATTTTTACGGACCTGCTGTGCATTGCCCTGAATTTGACGGTAATACACTTCATAAAACAACTGAAAACACATATTCAATCGGTGCAAGCAAAGAATGGCTTGAAGATTGGCTTGTGCGAACCTGCGAACTTATAGATAAATATCAGCCGGCTGACCTTTATTTTGATTGGTGGATACACAATCACTCATTTAAACCGTATTTAAAAAAGCTGTGTGCATATTACTACAATCGTGCAGACGAATGGGGCAAAGAAGTTACTGTTAACTACAAGCACGAAGCGTTTGCACCTACTGTTGCTACATTTGATGTTGAGCGCGGCGCTTTAACAGATATATCCCCTATTCCTTGGCAAACCGATACTGCGATAGGCAAACGCTCGTGGGGATATACAAAAAACAACGAATTCAAATCAGCAAGGCACATTATTACTGATTTAATAGATATTGTAAGCAAAAATGGAATGTTACTTTTGAATGTAGGCCCAAAAGCCGACGGTACAATTACAGATGAAGAAACTGCTGTACTGAAACAATTAGGCGCTTGGCTTAAACTAAACGGTGAAGGAATTTACAACACAACATTTTGGAAAACCTTTGGCGAAGGAAAAGTCAATAACAAAGCGGGATTTTTCCAAGATTCAAGTGAAAAGAAATTTACAAATAAAGATTTTCGATTTACATATAAAAACGGGTATATCTACGCATTTCAAATGCGCCCTAACGGTAAGGACGCTGTAATAAAAACACTTAAAAAGAAAAACGGACCTGATTTTATAATTGAAAATATTACACTTCTTTCAACCGGCGAAAAGCTCGAATTTGAAAGAAGCGATACTAAATTAACAGTTAAAGCAAACAGCCGATTTAGCGATAACTACCCTATTTGTTTTAAAATCGAAATTGATTAGGAACAATTTATGAAATATAGTTTTAATATAAATTCTGAAACCGAAAAATTTGAACTGTATTATTTAAAATGTATATGTGCAGGCAGAGCACACGAGGGCTTGCGTGCAAATTGGCAGAAACAGTTAGGACTGTTCAAAATGAAATCGGCTTTGAATATATCCGCTTTCACGGCATTTTCAATGATGAAATGGCAGTGTAGTTCAAATCAAAATCGTAACACGAATTGAAATGAGAAAAACTCCGAGCTTTTATAACCGTTGACTTTATAAAAACTCGGGTGTATAATCAAAAAAATAAAGCTGTCTCGGCTGATGAAGACTATAAATTTTGCTGTTTCTGAACACAACAGCAGAGTTTACAGTCTTATTTTTTTGTAGGTGATAATATGAAATTTAAAAAATATGCAACAAAAACGCTGATGATCGTTATCGGATCAATAATATCCGCATACGGAATTACGCTTGCAATAGGCGCAGGTTTCGGCGGCGCAACACTTGCGATATTGTGGCAAGGGCTGACGAATGTGACAGGTATGTCAATCGGCACATCGTCGCTTGTTGTGGCTGTGGCAATGATAATTTTTGCCTTTTTCTATGACAGAAAGCAAATCAATGTCGGCACAATTCTTTACCAAATCATTTACAGTTTTTTCGTGGATGTATTCACAAAAATTCAGCATTATACAGATATTAAAGCGGTTAATTTTGTTATAATGCTGCTTGGCATTGCTATATTTTCGTTCGGAACGGGGCTTTACTCCGCCGCTGATTTCGGCAGGGGCTCATATGAAGCAGTCACATTTTCGCTTGCCGAAAAAAACGGGTGGAAAATCAAAATTGTACGAATGGTTCTTGATATTATAATGGTAATTATCGGCGTTTTGCTCGGCGGTAAATTCGGAATTTGCACAATTGCCACCGTTTTGCTCTCCGGTCCGATAATTCAGGCAACCGTAAGCACTGTTAAGAAATCAAAGATTTTAAAAAACATTTCTTAAAATTCTCATACAAGCCTACTGATAACAGAAACTTCAGAGGGCAGACAAACAAATTGACTTTCTGTCTGCTTTTTGATATAATTTGGTTAGTTATTGCTAACCGGATTGTATCATACTTATAAATGAATAAACGGATTTTTTTTCAACATTCTTTTCTTCGGCTTGTCTGTTTGTTGCAAACATAAAGACCGATCGTTTCAAGGAGATAATCAATTGAGCAGTAAAATACTTACCGACTACTTATAATACCTTGCTTACCGAAAATAGTTTCAATCCCGTGCCGTGTAACGAAAAATTCAGTTCTTCCGGAAACTGTTGGTCATTATTGCCGGAATTCGGTGAAGGACATTACTGCCGTATACGCAGAAAGATCTGACCTATGCCGAGTGAGTAAAATTGGAGGTGTGATATGTCATTTTTTGAAAATACCCGCAAGCCCGTAGGCTTTGGCGGGAAAATTATGGTCGCCATGATGAACCTGGGGCACAGCGCCGTGGCACGGTGGGGGCTTCAATTTCTGAATGCTGCGCCGGACGCCAAGGTGCTGGACTGTGGCTGCGGCGGAGGTGCGAACATCAAGAGACTTCTAAAAAAATGTCCGCAGGGCATCGTGAAGGGCATCGACTATTCGCCCGTCAGCGTGGAGAAGTCGAAAAAGGTCAATGACGCCGCCATCGCGGAGAGACGCTGCACCGTCCTGCAAGGCAGCGTGGCGGATATGATCTTCGCAGATGACTGGTTTGATACGGTCACGGCCTTTGAGACCGTCTATTTCTGGCCTGATCTGCCGCAGTGCTTCCGGGAGGTTTATCGGGTGCTGAAGCCCGGCGGAACCTTTCTCATCTGCAACGAAAGCAACGGCGATACGGACAAGGATGAGAAGTGGACGGAGATCATCGGCGGCATGACCATCTACAAGGACGCCGAGCTGAAGGCGTATCTGGAGCAAGCGGGCTTTCACGATGTGCAGATACACAAAAAGAAAAGCTGGCTCTGCATCACAGCGAGGAAGTGAGGGAGAGGCAATCAGATGAAGGACAACGAGCTTCTATTCGACCGCAAAAGCCATGTGCTGTATTCTAAGCCTTGCAAGAAAGAAATCCTGGCGAAAATCGCCCTGCACTATCCAAAAGCTGAGCGGGAGACAGTATGGGAACAGGTACAGCGGCAGTATGTGGACTTTCTCTCCGACTGGCGCACCGACTTGGGCGGCAAACGGAACTTCCACAACGGCGTAGGCGGCACCTACGACTGCATCGCCATTATGAGCTATTATGTGGTCTGCAAAGCAGTTACTTCGTTCCGTGAAATCGAAGAGATGGAGGAAAATCTGATTCTTCCGACTTTTCGCAAGCTGAAATTTGTGGACTGCAACAAGCCGTTCTGGAGGAAGCTGATGTATAAGGCGTTTGTTCGTGCGAAAAGCGGCTGCGACAAATGGCACGATTATGAGATGTCGGTTGCGCCTTATGAAACCGACAAGCCTATTTATTATGAATTTACGGCGTGCCCGGCGGCGGAGTTTGCTATCAAGCACTGTCTTACGGATATTATGCCCGTCCTGTGCAATGTGGACTTTGCGTCTATGGAGCTGCTCCATGCAAAGCTTATACGGACGAACACCTGTGTGAACGGTTGCCGGTGCGACTATACCATCTGCGGCGATCAGGACCCGTATGTAAAAGAACATCCCGAATATCGGGATGAGGCGGGCTTCAGAAGAAACAAATAAAAACGCAATGCAAAGGCGGTGAGATAAATGAAAACTTTTCTCGGAATCGTGATCCCTTTCTTGGGTACAACGCTGGGCGCGGCCTGTGTGTTCTTTATGAAAAAATCCCTTGGCAATCTGGTGCAGCGAGCCCTTGCCGGCTTTGCCGCCGGAGTAATGGTGGCGGCTTCGATTTGGAGTCTGCTGATTCCGGCGATAGAGCAATCTGAAAGTATGGGAAAGCTGTCCTTTCTCCCCGCCTTTATCGGATTTTGGGTTGGCGTGCTGTTTTTGCTCCTGCTTGACCGTTTGATTCCCCATCTTCATGTGGGAAGTGAACAGGCCGAGGGCCCGAAAAGTAAGCTCGGGCGCACCACCATGATGGTGCTGGCTGTTACCTTACATAATATCCCGGAGGGAATGGCAGTCGGCGTGGTGTATGCAGGCTTTCTTTCGGGAAATACGCAAATTACTGCGGCAAGCGCACTGGCGCTGTCCCTCGGCATTGCCATTCAGAATTTTCCCGAGGGTGCGATTATCTCTATGCCGCTCCGGGCGGAGGGAGAACGCAAGGGCCGAGCGTTTCTCGGCGGCGTGCTTTCCGGCGTTGTCGAGCCTATCGGCGCGGTGCTGACGCTTCTCGCGGCGCAGTTTGTGATCCCGGCGCTGCCGTATCTGCTGAGCTTTGCAGCGGGTGCCATGCTCTATGTGGTGGTAGAGGAATTGATTCCGGAAATGTCGCAGGGGCGGCACTCGAATCTTGGAACAGTGTTCTTTGCGGTAGGCTTCAGCGTGATGATGGTGCTGGATGTGGCACTGGGATAAGGAAGTAAATGATGATTTTACAGGTGATTTTGGAAGGCATAGGACTTGGCGTTCTGCTAATTCTGGTTTGCGCCATCGGTATCCGCAAGGGCGCGGTGGGCATGGTGCATCTTTACAACCCGGAAGTTCAGAACAGGTGTGTAACGCTGGGGCTTACAACACACGCGAAAATCAAGCGAAATGCTTTGATTTTCAAAGCTGTTTGCGTCCCCGGATACATCGCCTATGTGCTGGTCTGCGTCTATGCGGTGAACGGTGCGCAGGGCTTTCTGGCGGGCTTCTGGCAAATGCTCGTTATTTTATCGGTGATGAACCTGATGGACCGTTTCCTTGTTGATGATTTTTGGGTCGGGCACACAAACGCATGGACGATCCCAGGCACAGAGGACCTGAAACCCTACATTACAGCCAAGGATAAGGGCAAAAAGTGGCTGTTCGGCACAATTGGCATGGTGCTCATTTCGGCAGCACTGGCGGCGATTATGATGCTTTTTATGAAAATATGAGGTGATAGAAATGCTGTTTCAAACATATGGCGACAAGAGGAATCCTGCCGTGCTGTTCTTTCATGCAATGGGTGTGACAGGAGCGAGCAGCGAACCGATTGCGAAATATTTACAGGATCGGTATTTCTGCATCTTGCCCACCTCCACCGTTTACTGCGAGGGGCAGAAATATGTCAGCAAGCCGGACGAAATACGGCAGGTGGAGGACTTTCTGCATCGACAGGGCGTGGAGCGGCTGGCGATGGTGGTCGCTTCTTCCATCGGTGCAGATCTTGCCATGGCGTTTCTGACGCAGACGAAGCTGCCCGTGGAGCACGCTTTCTTTGACGGCGGGCAGTTCGCCCAAATCGGAAAAGGTACGCGCCGCATTATGACACCGTTTCTGTATTTTGCCATCAAGAGCCTATATTGGTCGAAGGGCGGCACACTGAAAAAAATTCTGTGGTGTGACGACGATTCCATAAAGCCGTATTTTATAGCCGCAGGGAAAAATCTGACCTATACAAATTTGCGGCGGCAGATTTCGGACAGCCTGGAGGATAAGCCCTTTCCGCCGCTTTCAAAAGAATTGCAAAAACATACCTATTTCGAGTTTGGCAGCATAGAAGATCATTTCAAATACCGTCAAGCAGTGATGGAAGCCTACCCCTGCGGCCATTATCCCGTGTTTGAGGGATATGATCATATGCAATATCAAATTCGTGATCCGAAGGGGTTCGCCGAAATGCTGGCACACATCGCCGAGCGTGACTGTATGCCGGAACTGCCATTTATCAGAAAGTGAGTGATACCCATGAAATACAAAATCGAGAAAAACACAGTCCGGGAGACGCTGATCATTCCGCTGTATGCCAGGAAGGTATGTTCAAAGCTGTATCCAAATCTCTATCGGGATGAAACGGCTGTCAGTTTAATCAATGAAATTGATTACGACTTTTCCGAGGCGGAGAAAAACTCCCGCGGCCTCATGCAGCGTTTCGGCTCGCTGGAGGTGGCCATGCGGCAGAATGACCTTGCTTTTGAGGTGCGGGATTATCTGAAATCTCACCCCAATGCGGCGGTGGTCAATCTGGGCTGCGGGCTGGACAACACCGGCAGAAGTTGCGACAACGGCAGCTGTAAAATTTACAATCTGGACTTTCCCGATGTCATAGCCGTGCGTAACGAACTTTTGCCCGCCGGGGAGCGTGAGGAAAATATCCCATGCGATTTGAATAATACTGAGTGGTTTGCAAAAATCGATGCATCGGGCGGTGCGGTGTTCTTTGCCTCCGGCGTGTTCTATTATTTTCTGACAGAGCAGGTCAAGGCACTGGTGCAGCGAATGGCAGACGCTTTCCCCGGCGGTGTGCTGGTGTTTGATGCGGCAAATCGAACGGCGGTAAAGATGATTGCCAAGACATGGCTCAAGAGCGCGAAAATCAAGGACGTGGGCGCATATTTTGCTGTTTCGGATGCAAAAAGCGAGCTTTCTCCGTGGGACAGCCGTCTGAAGGTCACCAGCCGCGGCTATATGCTGGGCTACAACGATCTGCGCGACCCATCCGTCAGCGGCTTTTTCCGTTTTCTCGCAAAGGTCGGCGACGGCATGATGAAAATGCAGATCGTGAAGGTCGGATTCGGAGGCAGAAAATGAAATCGAGTAAAGAAAAACGGGTTCTTATTGCAGGTATGATCGGGTGCTTGCTCTATGTGATCGGCAACTTTTTGTTTGCGGCGACCGGGAAAATCCAAAGCACGGAATTCGCCGGACACCTGCTGGTTCTGGTGCTGGTGCTGGGATTGGTTCTGCTTCGGGAGATGGCGAAATGCGGAGAATGTAAGGAGACAGTGCAATGAAATACTTGGGTATGCCCATGGGGATGTGGGCACTGTTTGCAGGCTCATTCCAAAAGCAGCTGACGGCGGTGTTCGGCTATGATACGGGTACGGCAAAAGCGATCACGAAAAAAGCGAAGCCGAAATACAGGGAGATCATCTCCGAGCTGCCGGAATTTGAAAAAGTGGATCGCTTCAAGATGAACATCGTCAACTGTGCAATGCTCGGCGCGTTTATTCTCTCCATGCCTGAGCGCCCGGATGTGGAGCGACTGACGGAGTATTATGCGAAGGCCATGATGACAAAGCCGATGAAGTGGTTCTGCAGAATGAGCGGAAAGAGCAAATTCACCGAAAAGGACATCTCAGGCATGAAGACGACCGCAGCCTTGAAAGCCGCCGACCGCAACCCATATTCGTGGAACATGGAGTTTTACGAATATCCCGACGGCAGCGGATACGAAGGCCGCTTTACAAAATGCGGTATCTGTGTGCTGATGAAAAAGCTGGGGCTATATGACCTCACTCCCGCGCTGTGCCGTCTGGACTACACCATGAGTGAAGCCGGCGGCGTGACTGACTTCGTGCGGCAGTATACGCTCGCCTCCGGCGGGCCGTATTGCGATTGCGGCTATAAGAAAAAGCAGATATAACACATTTTACACGCTGGGAGACTTCGAGAAAGTGAGATAAATTTCGTATTTTGCGAGCGGGTGCTGTTTTTTATCCACTTGCTACGAAACAGTACATTGTACTGTTTCTCCCAAATTCACATGTGAATTTGGAGCCACGTGTCTCTTGTGCTTTGCACAATTCACTCCCCCGAGCAAAAGGCGAAAAGCGCCAAAAGTGGCTTGAACATTAC